>ERZ778022.1611-NODE-1611-length-28679-cov-4.127131_pt1 | contig 28679 bp, 27 predicted proteins | sample MGYA00375752_ERZ778022 | MGnify/ENA primary metagenome ERZ778022 (study PRJEB29350, sample SAMN05389826) | bioreactor metagenome | isolation source: Thiocyanate bioreactor | place: South Africa: University of Cape Town | collected 2014-04-04 ...
CTTTTAGCCAAAGATACATTTTTTAACAGACATTATTTTGTTGACATGACACTAGGGAAGATATGAGCAGATTTAAGTTTTTTGAAAAATACTTTTCTCTTATAATAAAAGATGAGAAAATGTCATGAGTAGAAGCAAAGGTAATTTCATTTTTTATCGCCAGCTAAATGCCATGGATTGCGGCCCTACCTGCCTGCGCATGGTAGCCAGGCAATATGGCAAACATTATAATGCAGATACCTTACGGCAAATGGCAGGGTTTAGTAAAGCCGGCGTTTCTTTATTAGGCATCAGTGATACGGCGGAAAAAATAGGATTCAGAACAAGAGGTGTAAAAGTAACTTTGCAACAATTAGATGAGGCTCCACACCCGGCAATCCTGCACTGGAACCAAAACCATTTTGTTGTATTAGTCAGCCTTTCTAAGCAATCAGCAAAAATTGCGGACCCTGGCAAAGGTATTATCAAATACACAACAAACGAATTTTTAAAACATTGGGCATCCTCAAAAAACGAAGAAGGGCAGGATACCGGCGTGGCATTACTGTTAGAACCTACTCCTGTTTTTTATGAAGCCGAAGGACAAAAAGAAAAAAAGTTAAACTGGGGTCTAGTCCTGCAATACCTTCGAACAGCTAAATGGCAATTAGCACAGGTTTTTACGGCGCTAATTATTACATCTTTATTGTCTTTAGTATTTCCATTTCTTACACAAAGTATTGTAGATACAGGCATCAATACCCAAAACCTGCAATTCGTTGTTATTGTATTAATAGCACAGCTGATGCTCACTTTTAGCCAGGCCATTGTCGGCTTCATCAGGAGCCGGCTGTTACTGCGGGTTTCAAATATCCTGAACATCCAGATACTCTCCGATTTCTGGATCAAGCTCACCAGATTGCCGGTTTCTTATTTCGATGCCCATCATACCGGCGATACCCTGCAAAGGATAGGCGACCACAGAACGATACAGGGCTTCCTTACCGGAACAGCCCTGACAACCTTATTTTCAGTTTTTAATTTTGTGGTATATGCCATCGTACTGGTTATTTACAGCGTACAGCTCTTCTTCGTTTTTTGTGTGGGTAGTATTATCTATTTTGTATGGGTACAGCTCTTTTTAAAGATCAGGCGAAAAATCAATTATGCAACATTCCACTTATCAGCCAAAGAAAATAATGCTACGCTTCAACTGATACAGGGCATGCAGGAAATTCGCCTGAACAATGCGGAAAAGCAAAAAAGATGGGAATGGGAGAATATACAGGCCAATGTCTTTAAATTGGGTTTTAAGAATTTAAATTATAGCCAAATACAGAGTGCAGGGGCTACTTTTATTAACCAGGTGCAGGGGCTTGCTATCAGTTTTATTGTAGCCAGGCTCGTTATTGACGGGCAATTGACCCTGGGCGCTATGCTGGCCGTTCAATACATTATTGGCCAGCTAAGCGGCCCTGTACAGCAATGGGTGGGTTTTGTGCAAAGTTTGCAGGATGCCAAAATAAGTATGGAGCGTTTGAATGAAATTCACCAGTTAGATGATGAGGAAAATTTGGAAAAAAGTTACCTTAAAGAGTTACCTGAGAGTAAGAATATTTTGATAAATGATTTAACCTTTACTTACCCCGGTGCAGGGAACGAACCTGTATTAGAAAAAATAAATTTATCAATACCTGAAAATAAAGTAACAGCTATTGTGGGCGCAAGTGGAAGCGGCAAAACCACACTTATAAAATTGCTTTTAAAAGTATATGAGCAATATGACGGAGAAATAAGAATTGGAGCCGACTCCTCCTCCCCTTCGGGAAGAGGGCCGGGGGGTGGGGCTTTTGGGTTTATCAGCCACCAGTATTGGCGCAGTGTATGCGGCGCTGTATTACAGGATGGATATATTTTTAACGATACGATTGCAAGAAATATAGCTGTAGGAGAAGAAGATATTGATTATGGCCGGTTGATAAAAAGTTGCCGCATAGCAAATATTCACTCTTTTATAGAAGCGCTGCCAAATGGGTATTATACCAGGCTTGGCGCGGAAGGCACTGGCATAAGCCAGGGGCAAAAGCAAAGAGTATTGATTGCAAGGGCTGTGTATAAAGATCCGGAATATATTTTTTTTGATGAAGCCACCAATTCGTTAGATGCAAATAATGAAAAGGAGATTTTAGAGAATCTTGAAAAATTTTTTAAAGGAAGAACAGTAATTGTAGTTGCACACCGGTTAAGCACTGTAAAGAATGCTGATAAAATAGTAGTATTAGACAGGGGCAAAATTGCCGAAGAAGGAACGCATGAAGAACTGACTTTATTAAAGGGGAAATATTATGAATTGGTAAAAAATCAGTTGGAATTAGGAAATTAATTGAAAATTGAGGAATGGAGAATTGAGAAATGAAAAAATTTAGTCATGAAACAGGAAATTTTTGATCAAATTGAATTATCTGATGAGGCTTTAAAAGAAGCGTCGATTAATAAAAATTTCCAGGATAGATCGGAGGTAGCACAGGAAATAATTAGCAGAAAACCTGATTTTTTTGAAAAGTGGGCATTATTGGTTTTTCTTATTTTATTGCTTTTATTATTGGCTGGCACATGGTTTATAAAATATCCTGATATTATCGAAGGCCGTGCAGTTTTAACAGGTGATAACGCACCTAAAGAAATTGTATCCAAAAAAAGCGGCCGCCTGACTGCTCTTTTTGTAAGAAATAACCAGCAGGTGAAACAAGGCGAAATTATCGGGTGGCTGGAAAGCAATGCTTCAACACAGGAGGTCATTGATCTGTCGAAAAAACTGGAAAGCAGCACCGAACTTTTAGGACAAAGCAATCCTTCAGTTATCTCAACAATGTTCAACCAAAGGTTTAAAAATTTAGGAGAACTGCAGGTTCCTTACCAAACTTTTGTTACTGCATGGCAGGAATATAATGATTACCTGGTAAACGGGTTTTACTACCGCCGCAAAACTATGCTTAATAGTGACATAGCGTCATTACAAAACATGAAAGGAAAGACTACAGTACAAAAATCAATTACACAACAGGAAAACGAGCTTGCCCGAAAAACTTTTGAGATGAATGAGATACTTTTTAAAGAAAAAGTAATTTCTGCCGAGGAATACCGCCAGGCTCAAACGGCATTGATGGGAAAGCAAAAGACAGAACCTCAAATGGATGTAAATCTTTTATCCCAACAAAACCAGATAAGGGATAAACAAAAAGAAATTGACCAGTTGAACCACGACATCATCCGGCAGCAAAAAATATTTGAGCAGGCGCTTCATACCTTGAAAAGCAACGTGGAGGAATGGTTAAGAACCTACACCATACAAGCCCCGGTTGAAGGGCAGGTTGTATTTGTATTGCCCATTCAGCAAAATCAGCATATAGAACAGGGTAAATTATTGGGTTATATAAACCCTCCCGACAGCCGCTATTATGCAGAAGTACGGCTGTCCCAAAATAATTTTGGCAAAGTGGATAGCGGCATGAAGGTTCAATTACGATTTGATGCTTACCCCTACCAGGAAAGTGGATTTGTACCCGGAACCCTGGATTATATTTCAAAAGTTGCTATTGACAGCGGTTTTTTAGGCACCGTAAAATTAGACAAAGGCCTGACTACTAATCAAAGTAAAGAAATACAATATAAGACAGGGTTAAAGGCTCAGGCCCTCATCATTACAAAAGACATGCGCTTACTGGAAAGGTTGTATTATAACATGGTTAAGAGTACATCGCTGAATAAGTAAAAACGCCCAAAAAAGTTCAGCCCTAAGCATCAGCTCAATAGTAACGTCACGTACTTTATATACAGGCACCTCAAACAACCGGAGCGATTTGTTAATTATTGAAATCGGCTCAGAGTTCATACTCCGCCGGATTTACCGGTTCGGCGGGAAAAGTTCTCCGGTCGCCATTTCCCGGCTCCGCCAAATGACCTGTAAGCAGGTTTCGGCTCCGTTCAATAAGCTATGGAAATCTGCCGCTTATGCAACCGGTTCTTTTGGAGGTATTTGATCTTCTTTATAAAGCTGTTTCAACTGAAAAGTAATCATACGCCGTAGCGGCCTCACAAATACTTTTACAAAAAGGCTGCCCGGCGCCAGGGCTTCCATATTTTCAAAGATGGAAACCACCTCAATATAAACCATCAGGTATAGGATAAGGTCGCCAAACCATTTATAAAATTGCCGGCCAAGTACAGGCCCGGAAGCGGTGGCGATATTCAGCACAACCATCGACACGATAATACATCCCCCGTATTGCAAAAACTTGGAAATGGTTTTTCTAAACCCCTTGGAGGTCCGGCGTGTGCCGTTAAACGTAGCACGGGTAACGCCGAAAATAAAATCGAGGGTTACCACTACCAGCAGGCCGGTAAGTAATGCCACATTGGGCAGGTATTGCAGATTTTGGTACATAATGATTTGTTTTTTGAGTTGAAGAATTGGTGAATAAACCTCTTTTGCATCCCGAACTCCGCCCCCTGGCCCCCGAAGGGGGAATTGCGCTGCCCGGGTGCGGATTGGTACCGGGGGTTCAGGTGAGGGTGGGCCTCCGCCGGCGGAGGATATTCCGTTTCCGGAACCGGCATTGCCGACAACAGGGAGCACCGGGGGCCGCCGCCCATGGTGAGAAAGAAAAAACCAGCCGCCCCGCAGGCGGCTGGGGCAACGGTTCAAAGCTGCGTTTTGCGGGCTTCCACCTCGCTAATGAGAGCGGCCGTTTCATCCAGCTCTTTGTCAGCGCGGTTCAGCTCATACTGCTTCTCCAATACCGCCACATCGCCAAAACTGGTTTGCCGGTTCTCAAGCAAAAATACCCGGTACCATACCGTGGTCCTTTTCTTCACCTGCTCGGTTTTAAAATTGCTTTCCGGAAGGCCGGCAATAATGGTGTCCAGCGCACTCAGCTCTGCCCTTCTGCTGGCCAGCTCCGTGGCGTTCACAAAGGCGCTGCTCGTGTACTGGTCCTTTTGACGCCCCAGCGAATGCTTTTTCCATTCGAGGTTTTTTTGCTCTTTTTCGGCAATGCCCAGCAGGGCGTTGCAATCTTCAATGGTTGTCAGTTGACTGACGGAATAGTTTGCCATATTTTTAATTTTTAATCCCGGGCAACCGGGGGTGAACAATACCGCAAACCTACCCCTGCCCCGCAGCCGTTTCCAAGCGGGCAGGCAGGGTTTCAAAAACCTTTAACAATCAGCCCTGCTGTTGTACGATCACTTTGCCGGCCAGCGCGGCCTTTTGCTGCGAGCGCAAAACCTGCAGCTTAAAGGCCAGCAGTTGCCTGCGCTGCGGGCAGCAGGCCGCTAAACCGATTAGGGTTTGCTGCTCCCTATTTTTTAAAAATTCCATTTCACGGCTGCCCTGTTTTGCCTCCTGCATCACGCCCTTAATAAAATGAAGTTTTCTTACCTGGCACCGGTACTGCTGTTCCATGCCCGTCAGCTGTTGCGTGATACTGATGGAACGGGCCGCCGCCCTTTGCAGGTGCAGGTTTAAAAGCGATAAACTTTGTTGTTGCTGCGCAATCAGCAAATTTCTTTCAAGATGCCGCGGAGGTTCTGTAAGGCGCTGCTGCCGCTGCCATAACAATATCATTTCAGCCCATATTTTCCCTGCTTTTGCAGGCAGCGGCCGCAGGCCTTTTTCATACATCGAAATCGCGCTGCGCGATATGCTCAGCATCAGCGCCAGTTCCTGCTGGCTGAGGCTGAGGTCTTTTCTCATTTGTCTCATGGTGTATCATTTAACGTTTTAGATTCTCACAGATCTGTAACAAAAAATTTGTAACATTTTTATTTTGTTACAAAAAAAATGTTACAAAGCAGGCCGGCTTTCATGACCATTCACTTCGGTTTTTTAATTTCATAAAGGCAACACACTTTTTTTCCCTAAAAGAGTTCTGAAAAAAAATACCGAATGACTTAGGTTTACCTGAGAGGCTTGCTACAACAGGATTTGAGCGAAAGGGCCATATTGCAAAACAAGGTTTAGAAGTTTAGTAAAGGTATCTGCTTACATCACAAACTGATTGTTACATAACAGTGTTCACGAAGGCTTTTTTGCGGCACAAGAGGTCAAAATTAGCAACAAAATTCACATCATTCATATACAACATCTTGTATATAAATGTTTTGATGCATATTATTAAATTTGTACTTCAATAAAATAAAAATGCCATGACACCCCATCAAATTTCTTTAAACGAAGCTGCAGCCATGACAAGCCGCTTTCGCGCCAACCGGGAAGCCATCCTGGCTGCCCGGTACCAAAACCTGAACATTTTGCCTTTAAGCGAAACCTTTGAACGTTCGGCTGTTGATGCCATACTCGCCCGTTCAGGCTGTAGCGGGCTTAGAATCTATTACGGAATGGACGAGTTGCTGAAGGTACACGCCATTCTGGTAGGCTCTGATGAAAAGAACAATGACATCCTGCCACCTCATCAAAATACTTTACAGGAAACAGAGGATGATTACCTGGCGGAACTATCCATTCGCTGCCCGCCTACCTGCCCCGGTGATGGCCCTCTCAATGATGATTAATTAAAAAGAAATCCAGCCTGTTAAGCCTTAAAACACACAACCTTGGGTATTGCTTATGCATTAACGGTTATAAGCGGGTTTACCAGCCTGTTGCCTGCGATAGCGGGCTGGTGGCGGCTGCCTCATATCCGGCCTGCTTTTTACCCGTTTATCCTGCTGCTCACGGCAAATTTTATTGCCGAACTGGTCAGTTTTTTATCGATCAGGCATTGGGGCATTAATACACACTGGTATCATATATATGCTTTGGTAAGCGCATTGCTGATCCTCTGGCAGCTTTACACCTGGACATTCTTATCACGCTTTGCCAGGCTGCTGCAAATAGTTGCCCTTTTGTTGTGCATTTTATGGATTCTAACCCGTCACCATAGCGGCGAGAGCATGGTACTTACCATTTGGCTGCTGGCTAAAGATGCCTGCATCGCCGGTTGCTGCTTTTACCTGCTGTACCGCCGCATTCCCGATCTCAGTTTCGGCATTCATAAAGATGCAGTAGTGCTTATCAGCTCGGGGTGGTTGATCCTGTTTGTTTTTGATGCGGTCATTGAACTGCTCATTGCCTGGGGCCGCTGGATGCAAACGCCGGCTCTTGCCTTTCTCCAGCCCGTTTTTTCAATTATCAACATCGTGGTTATTACGATCCATTTAATTGCTGTGATATGGATACCGCCAAAGACCCCTTCCTGATTGCCGCTGCTATCGCAGCCATCATTCTGCTGCTGCTCTTCGCAGGGTTTCTGATCATCATCACAAGGTTCCAGAAAAAAGCCTTTTATATCCGCAATAAAGCGGCCCGGGCAAAACTGGAAGCGCTTGAAAAGGAACGAGACAGGATTGCCCGCGACCTGCATGATGAACTCGGCCCCCTGGTTACACGTATTTTTATGCAGGTGGATGTGTGCTGCAACCGTTATTGTAATCCCGTGGCAGAGTTCCTGGCCCCTGCCAAACAAAACCTGAGCATCCTTATTGACCGCGTGGGAGAAATTATTAAAAATATCGACAACCGGCATACCATTGAACAGGGGCTGGAACCCTCCGTGCGAACGGGGCTGGAACAGTACCGCAGCCTGCAACAACTGGATTACCGCTTTTACTATAAAGTGAAGAATCCCCTGCCCCACCAGGTAACTACCGGGTTGTACCTGATCGTTCTGGAACTACTCCAAAATACAATCAAACACGCAGGGGCAACCGGCATCACATTAAAAATATGGCAGTGGCGGGGCTTTTTGTTTTTCCATTATAAAGACAATGGTGCAAAAACCGCTTATTCGGAACAGGCCGGTGGCATCGGCCTTCAAAGCCTGCAGCAGCGGGTGGATCTGCTGGGCGGATTTCGTGAAACACACCGGCAGCAGGAAAAAGAATTTCAGTTTCATATTCCCTTAAAACCATTCCAGCATGAAATATGAGAATGCCATACAGGTGTTCATTGCCGATGACCAGCCACATTGCCTCGAAGCTGTACAGTTAGCCCTGGAAGATGCCCCGGATATTTACATCGCGGGCACTGCCCGCAACGGCTTCGAACTCCTCCACCTGCTGCAGGAACAAACCCCGCATGTAGTGATCATGGATATTTACATGAAGGCCATGGATGGGATCAGAGCTACCGGGCTGGTTAAAGAGTTTAATGAAAACATTAAAGTGATCGGCTTTACGCAATACACCGATGAGCAGCTTTTTATTGAAATGATGCAGGCAGGCGCCGATGGTTATCTTTTAAAAAATGCAGACAGCCAAACAATGATAAAAGCCGTACGCACGGTGATGAATGACGGTAATTTTTTTTGCAGCAGAACAATGGGCAAACTGGTTAAGTTGTTCAGGCAGGGCATTTACCGGCCTTCGCCCGAACCCATTGGCCCCGGGTTTTTTACCGGGAAAGAGAAAGAGGTTTTACTGGGCGTTTGTGAGGGGCTGGGCGCCAAACAAATCGCCTGGAAACTGAGTTTAACTGAAAATACCGTAAATAAGTATAAGGCAAACCTTCGTAAAAAAACCAACCGCCTGAACGATGCCATGCTGGTGGTATTTGCCATACAGCACCACCTGTATATTCCCGATGCATAGAGGCTTTATTCGTCCGGGCGGGAAATTAAAACATGATCGACACTATAGACACACTGCAATGGATGATACCAGGCTCGTACGGCAATAAGTACCGGGCAGTGGCTGCATTGCCTGACGGCCGGCGCCGGGCGCTGCGGTTTGCACATGCAATGCATATCACGTGGGGTGCCGGATTTAACAATTCCATCCTGCGGCAAACCGGTAACATTAAAAACCCTGAAACCGTTCTTGTGGAAATACAGGTACAGGAAAACAGTTTATTAAGCGTGCATTGCCGGCATGACAGCACCATCCTCCTCTACGCCTTAGAAGGGCATCACTTTTTACACCTGCAAGGGTATGGCCCGGTGCCTTTGTTTGCTGCCACTTATACGCTTCAACCCATAACAGAGGGCCAACACCCGCTGCTCATAACCCCGGGCACCTGTACCCTGCTGTATATTATTGCAGATGAATTGCTGTTTCAATTGCAGGCAGCACAGCCAGCGTTAGCGCCTCTGCAAAAATATATGGCTGCTGCCGGGAAGACCCGCGTACTGCGATTGCCTGTTGATACAGCAGTGGCCGCGCTTTTGCAACAACTCATGGAATTACCCGAACAAACCGGCCCCTATGCCCTGCCTTTTATGGCCTCCCAATTGCTGCTGCAAATTCCTAAGCAACTGCAGGCCCGTGAAGCCAGCGAGCAGGATATCCCCGCAAGGATGATGGTTTTTATAGCCGAACATATAAACAGGCCGGTTCCCTGGCTCCTTCAGCAATTACAGAAACGGTTCTCAATCAACAGGCGGCTGGCAGCAACTTTCCTACGCAGTATTCATTTATAATGTATGCCGCAATCCAATAATATTCGAAGTTTTTTGAACAGCCTGCGCCACCGGCTGGCCCTGCTGTTGCTGGCCAGTGAAAAAACCACGGTAACAGATATAGCTAACCGGCTTGGTTACGGCAGTATCTATCATTTTAGCGAACAGTTTTACAAAACCTTCCGGTTCAGGCCCTCCCGTTGGCGGGAACATACTCGCCAATGATACGGCGAATTGCAAAATTTGGGCTTTTTCCAGCAATTCAACGTATTGTTTACGGTGCTTTTGCATAGCAACTTTGTACAAGTATCAGGCAAATGAAATGCCCCGCGAAAAACAGGCGAAGCCGAACACCTGAAGAAAATAGCAGGCACATTTATTAACTCCTGCCGGGGGTATTAAAATAAATACGTGGGCAGACAGTAGAATACCGGCCGGTTAAAATTCTAATACATTCTTTAAAACATTTTAAAACAAAATTCAATGATTACAACAAAAAGTCTGCGGACTATAAAGTATCTATTACCCGCAATGGCGATAGCATGCATGGTCTTCGCATTTTCCCACCAAAAAGGTGCACCCGCACACGAAACTGCGGCAGCATTGGCAACCTTGCATTTCAAGTATACACCTCCATCCACGAACGACTATTCGCCATCTTCCGTTGCGTCGGGTTTAAACTGGTTGCAGATACCTTCCAACCAGGCCTGTACGCAGGAAACAGACGAGGTAGCCTGTTCATTTTCTATCAATGTTCCCACTGGCGATGAATCCGAGTTTGTAAATGGCTCCGGGCAGCCTACGTCCAGAGTGCAAATTCAACCCAGCTCAGGATCGGATGCATATGTAATGGATGTAGTTGATGCTACAAGCAACGCTTCAGTTAAGAATGCGATAGCAAATGTATATCTTCCTTAATTACAATTTGATCAGCGGGATAGTTAGTTACTATCCCGCTGATTTTTAAAACGGATTCTGTAAGATACCGGTGATAGATACAATGTCAAAAGGCAAAGGCAGTGCATAATAGGGATCTCCGGGGAGTAATTGAAACGTTTCACCGTTCACCATACGGCTTAAAGTTATATTTGCACCTTCTTTATTGCACCTTTTAATATCAGACCATCTTACGCCCCGGTACAATAACTCCTTCCGCCTTTCATCATGTATCAATTTAATTAACATGTCGGGTTTATTCGTAGTAACCGGCATAAATGAGCCTTTGCTATACCGATGTGACAGTAAAGTATTCAGGTCCTGTAATGCAGAGGGCAAATCAGGCTCAGTTTTTCTTGCAGCCGCTTCTGCCCTTATAAGATACAGTTCATCAGTTGCCAGGCCGGTAAATAGTCGCCCTCCCTGGGAATAACTTCCCTTGTACACATTGTACCCGTTGGAGCTCCGGAAATAAGCCTGCTTCCGCAAATCATTGGTGTCATAACTTTTATAAAGCAGCGTATCAATATATGACCTGGAGGCGATCATTAATCCATAAGTTCCGGTGGCACACATTTCTGTATAGAAAATAGTTTCCTTATTAAACTGCTTAAACGGGAACGATGCATTGAGGCCAAGCAAATCTTCATCACCGTTTAAATCGATCAGGTCATTTTTTATTACAAGGCATGCATCAGCATATTTATAAGCGCTATCATAATTGCGTATTGACAGGTAAGTTCTTGCTAATAATCCATAAGCAGCAGCTTTTGACGGCCTGAAAGGGTGAGATGCAAGACCAGGCAGGTATTCAACAGCTTCTTTAGCATCCTTGATAATGCGCTGGTAGCAATCCTTTACACTATTTCTATAAGAGGGCTTGTTATAGTCTGCGCTCAGCCTCAACACAATGCCCGGGTCACTGGCAGCAGTTGCTTCATCAAAAGTTTTAGCAAATGTCCATAGCAATCCTAAAAAGTAATAGGATCTGAAAAACAATGCACTGCCCTTCACGTTATCCCATGCAGTTTTGTCATGCAAACCCGGTGATATTTTCTCTATCATTTCAAGACAATAATTGGCATTATAAACCGGGGCATAACTGTAACTCCAGTCATTAGGATATACATAATTATAAAGTTGCCATTTATAGGCATGTTGTTCCCATGGCGGATACCTCTCATACATCCCGGGCATCAGTATATAATCATTGGCAGATGCTTCAGAAAAGGCCGGCGTGCCGCCCTGATTCATTATGGCTGTTGCATCATCTAAGAGGGCCTGCAGGTCTGCAATACCCGTTGGAGTTGTAATAGCGTTACTTGATTTTTTATCCAAAAATTTCTTACAGGATGCAGTAAATCCCACAATAGCAAGTAAACAAAGTGCCAAAAGTTTATAGTAACATAATTGATTTCTCATAATTGCCGTTTTAAAAGTGAATTCTGATTCCGAAAGCGAAGTGTTTGGATGGTGGATTTGACAGTGGATAATCAGGGTCGAGGCCGCTATCATTTGCAGCCCATAAAATGCCGAGATTGGCAGCATTTAAATAAAGCTGAATTCCCTGAATGCCTCTCCTTCCCCGGTTCTCCCCGGTTTGATAAACCAAATTGATGTACTGCAGGCGTATATGGTCTCCTTTTAAAAAGTTCACTTCAGAATTGGCGTAAAAAAGATCACGGTCAGCCGCCTGCGGGTAATCGGTATAAACAAACTTGGGAACATCAGTCACCTTTTCATCGCCCGGTTTCTGCCATCTCTTATAATAATCAGCATGGCCATTTCCTGCCAGCAGGTTACCTGAGATAAAGGAATGTTTTTTAAAATAGTAACCTGCTTTAAAGTTTATGTTGAACGATAACGTAAACAGCCTCCATGTTAAATAGTTTCTTAATGAACCAAAATACACCGGCGAGGAGCTGCCCAGGAAAACCAATGATCCGCTTTCCAAACCTTCGGTGGCCACTTTATTAAAAATGCCACTCCTGTATTCTTTGGATAGTGTATCTCCTGAATATCCCAGGGGATCACCATTTGCATCCAGCCCTCCCCATTTGTAAGCGGTTACCGCGTATAAAGGTTTGCCCAGGATGGGCACAATGATGCTGCCATCCAATGAGCCGCTAAAGTCTTTGGAAGCATCAGTATAATACCTGGTTGTTTTGGACGTGTTGTAATTTAAAATAAGGTTGGCATGCCATTGCAGGTCTTTATGCTCAACGATCCTTGCAATTAAATTGACATCAACGCCTCTTGTAAGCATATTGGCCACATTGCGGGAAATGGTGGGCTTTACACACCATGTGGTATAATCATATGGCGTTTCACCGTACAGATCGCTTCCGTATTTAAGGTAATACTCCACAGTTCCTGTCAACCGGTTATCCCGGCCGGCAAAATCTATGCCGGCATTAATTTGTTTTGATTTCTCCCATTTCAAAGAAGGATCATTTAAATTATTAATGCGCTGCACCGGATAATTGGTAAAGGAATTGGTAAGCGCTCCGCTAATTGGCAAAGGCGTTTTACGAATGTCTACATTGCCGCTATATCCATAGGTTAAACGTAATTTCAACAATGGAAGGGCGTTCAGCCTGTAAAATTTTTCTGCTGACAATAACCAACCCATGCCCGCCGACCACAGCGGGTTCCATTTATCATTGGTAGTGGCGCCAAATACATTAGAAGCATCTTCCCGGAAGCTGACATTTGCAATATATTTTTTATTATAGGTATAAACCAGGTTGCTATAAGCGCTCACAAAACGCGTGTACCTGGTACTGCTGATGCCCGGCGCGCCGGGTATGGTTTGCGTGCTTCCTGTGGGGCGCGTGCGGTAGCGCCCGGTATGGTCTGCCACGGCAATGGATAATGGATCATGTTGATAACCGTATAGTGTAAAACTGCCGGTTCCTCCTGTATAGGCTGATCGTATTTCAGCACCCCCGATCGCTGAAATACCGTGTTTGTTCCAGTTTTCAGAATAACTTAATTGCCCGCGAAGATTGTTAGAAATGATTTCAGAACCTGACCGGCCCAGGACATCACCATATGGCACAGGGTAAATATTAGGCGAACCGGCAGTGGCGCCAACCTGGGTAAAGCGGTTAATGAGATCGCGGGTATAATAGCTTTCCTTATCTGCAAGGCGGTCAGATGTTACCCATTGCTTTTCGTACTGGTAACTGGCTGTTGCAGACAATGAAGGCAATATGCTGTATTGTAATGATACACTCGCCAGTACATCCTGCAGGTGCGTGGTGGTATGATCATGATGATGATCATTAAGAGGATAATAATACCAGTTTAACAACCGCCCCGCGCCTGCTGTATCAAGATACCCGCTTCGGTATAGTGCAATAGCGGCCGCGTTTCCATCGGCATCAGCCAGACTCATATAGGGAATGTAACGGTTATTTATTTTTGATACCAGTGCAAAAGGCAACGCCCCGGTTTTATCGCTTGCAGAAGTATAATAGGCATCCATACCAACAGAAAGATTTTTGACAGGCCTGATGGTATTGCTGAGGTGAATATTAGTTTTACTGGAAGTAGAAAAGTTTTCTCCAACAGACCTGTTGTGGCCTGCGCTCAGCATCCAGGCTATCTGGTTACTACCGCCTGTAAAACTCAGTGCATGTTGTTGGATAACACTCTTTCGTTGCAGGTGCCTTGCATATTGTTCTCTTATATCTGTTGCCGCCAGTTTGCTGATCATGGCAGCAGAGTCACCTGCTGATATTAACCCCTGCCTTCTTTGTAAAAATACTTCTACAGCAGGCGGCAACGGCGGCCTGGCGGATGTATTGTTAATAATGCCATTAAAGTATCCCTTACTAAAGCTCATTGCCTCTGTTGCTACATAATCTTCTACTGATACCTGCGGCGTATAATAAAGATCAGCAGGCATCATAATCATTACGCCGGATTGTATATTTGCTGACAGCTTTTGATTGAAGCGCCCCTTTTTCGTAGTGATAACAATAACACCGTTACCCGCCCTGGCACCCCAGATGCTGGCTGCCGACGCATCTTTTAAAATGGTCACCGATTCCACATCAGCAGGGTTGATATTGTTGATGTCTCCTTCATAGGGAAAATCATCCACAATAATAAGCGGGAATAACGGGCCGTTGATGGTGCTCAGCCCGCGTATGGAAACCGGGTTAGCGGTACCGGCGTTGGTACCACTTTTCCCAATATTGAACAACATGCCATTTGTTACGCCGTTCAATCGCTGCAGAATGTTGGTACCTGTTTGTTCATTCAGCGCCTTGCTGTCTAATACCACATAAGATCCGTTGACTTCGTTCGGCCTTAACTTCTGGTAACCTGTATTCACAACTACGGTTTCCATTTCTGTTGTAACAGGCTCAAGCGTGACCCGGAAGTTTGTTACAGGTGTTGTAATCACCACCGAATAGGGTTTGTAACCTACATGAGACACAACAAGGGTATCAGGAAAAGCCGGGAAGACGATCCTGAAGCTGCCATCCGCATCAGAGGAAGCAATGACAGCACGGTGCCTGGCCAACCGAAGTGTAGCACCCGGCACAGGCAGGCCGGTCACTGCATCCGTTACGGTTCCCCCGCACAATTGTGCATCAACTGCCTGCCTGCTTATGATAAACAGGAGTATACATAAAAAATAGTTCTTCATTTTATAACGTTGTTTTGGTTTTCAGATTTTAGATAGCCTCTCTGCCTTACCTGTTCATTCATAAGGCGGATGGTATTTTCAATAATATCAGCCGACAAAAAAGTGGAGGAGCTATGAGCCATATAAACATTGTCTCTGGCCAGCCACGCGTAACTGGATTTGCTTTGCTCCCTGAAATATTGTTGAATCAGGGTGTCAGCCGTTACTATGGGTATTGTAAAAGGTTTTTGATTTCTGGTTTCCCATTTTTTCAGGAAATTTTCTATCACAGCCGTCTTTTCCGGTGTAACCAGAATGATCTGCAGATCTTTTTGAAACCGGTTTTGTAACGAATCCAATAACGGGAAACGGCGGATGCACGGCGCACAGGAGGTTAACCAAAAGCCAAATACAACCATTTTAGGATTGCCGGTTTGCAGTACGGATAATTTTGCCGAATGAGATGGATAATTTAGCAGATGGTCGAGTGTGATATCCGGCAGCCTGTCGTTTATATACAGGGCCTGTGAAGTATTCTGCTGCGCTTTTCCACACAGGCATAGAATAGCCATGGCGCATAGCAGCGTTATTTTTTTCATATTGCATTTGTTTTGTTGTTATTAAAAATTGTTAGCTATGGTGCCGGAAACAGCGGGCAGGCCATGAGACACCCTATACCCGCCGCCCGGCAATATTTTAAACAGGGTTTTTGGGCTTTTTGGAAAATCCTGTTTTTAACAAGGCTAATTCCTTATTTAAATAGTATTTAGAAACATACGAATAGAGAAATACTTGCCAATAGGTGATTGTTGGCAATGTAGAAATTTTAGACTTTAGTTCCTTACTCATAAGCAAGTAATTGAAAACAGAAATTGATTTATTTGTAATTCAAAAAGTTAAAGAGAGGCGCATTGAAAATGGCCTTTCACAAGCTGATTTAGCTTTTGAGTTAAATGTATCCGTTGGCTTCATCGGAAAAGTGGAAAGTCCGAAATACCCTACTCATTATAATCTAAATCATCTTAATAAACTTGCCAAAATTCTGAAATGTAGTCCACAAGATTTTTTACCCAAGAAACCGTTATAAAGTTCGTTCTGCAATAGTACGAAAAATATTATCACTCACCTATCGGCGATTGTTTAAAGTTTTCCACATTCAGAACTTCGTTTTTTTCGCCTTGTTTCGTGGGACATCCGGCGACCCTGGCGACGCTGCCATGTCGCGCAGGTCACCCTAAGTCCCCAAGCCAGCCGCTTTAGAAAACACTAAAAAAAATTGGCTTTATTGTTCTTTTATGACCCTGGCGACGCTGCCATGTCGCGCAGGTCACCCTAAGTCCCCAAGCCAGCCGCTTTAGAAAACACTAAAAAAAAATTAGCTTTATTGTTCTTTTATGACCCTGGCGACGCTGCCATGTCGCGCGGGGTTCCCTTAGTCCCAAAAGCTAACCGTTTTAGAAAACACCATAAAACAGCCTATTTTTTCACAATATCTTTAGCAGCGTTGCCAGTTGGGTAAGTTGCTCCAGTCCCCAAAAGCTGATTCGCTTTTGAGCATAACCAAAAATAAATAGCCGCTACTACTTTTTGTTCCTTGCATTAATTCTTGCTCTCGTCATTCTTTCGCGCAAGCCGCCTTCTTTCAAAAAATCTTTTTCAAGGGTTTGTATTTGCCGTTTAAGCAGGTAAATAGTAACATTAACCAGGCAGATCATGAAATTGGCGCTTATGGCCGGGTCATCATGTTCAATAGCTTTTTTAAAAGTATCGTAATTGGCATTGGGTGTGCGGTTCAGCTCATCAAACCTTTTTGAAAGCCTGCCATTTCTTTCCCATTTAGCTGACTTTTTCGTTCTTAAAAAATCTTCATAATCCAGCATTAGTTCTTCCAGGCTTGCTTTAGCCACATTAGTAAGTTTTATTTCTGATTCTTTTGAAGTGGCTGATGCCATACTTGCTTCTGCAATATTTTGTTTCCCGGAGCGTGCGGCCTGCACCATCTGTTCTTTGGTGCGGTCGTATTTCCCAAAATTTTTATTACAGAAATAAACAGTACCGTCATAGATAATTTCCGCCTTTTGAAAAGTGATCAAACTACGGTAACCACCGTGCGGAGGTATAAAACCATCGGTATTTTTTTCTGTTGGCATGGGTGTTTTTGAAATGCTTCTGTAAGTTAAGGAAAAAGGAAGGGAATTGCCAAAACCAGGTAATGGGGAATTTGGGAATAGGGCGGTGGGGCGTTTTATAGGCAGTACATAAGATGATACTATCACGTCCCTTCGCCCTGGTTCGTGCCGGCACGAACCGGAGCCGGAAATTTAACCAATCTTAACAATAAGCATTGGAATCCTTTGGTTTCCGTATTGCATCCATACGATTGATTGAATAACCCCGGCTTTTGCTTAAATTGTATTACCCAGGATAACGAGTATCGATTTTAATTGGGATTGATCAAATAAATATCAAACAAAGCAATTTTGCCATCCTGATTTTCTTACTTTCGCATCCCCGATGAGTATAACGTCAATTATAACCGTAAATTACAACCAACCGACTGTGACGATTGATTTATTATGCTCGTTACAGAAATACGCTCCTGAGGAGACTATTGAAGTAATCCTTGTTGATAATGCTCCTGATGAAGATCATCAAACTCTCTTCCGAAATAATTATGAAGGCCTCATCTATTTGAAAAGCCAGGAGAATCTTGGCTTTGCAGGAGGCAATAACCTGGGTATTAGCAGCGCCAAAGGAGATTACATCTTGCTATTGAATAATGATACCGAAATTACGCAGGGCTTCATTGACACGATGGTGAATGAAATGGAGAAGAACCCGGAGATTGGGCTGCTGTCTCCCTTAATAAAATATTGGGACGATAAAAATGTTATTCAATATGCGGGTTTCACCGGAATGAATTATTTCACAGCCCGCAACAAAGGTATTGGAAGCTTTGAAGAAGATAAAGGCCAGTATGATAATCAAAGCCGGGAAACAGGTTTTTGCCACGGCGCCGCAGTGATGTGCCGTAAAGCCGATCTTGATAAAGCGGGCCTGATGGACGAGAACTATTTTCTATACTACGAAGAATTTGACTGGTGCGAAAAATTTAAGAACATCGGCAAGAAGATTTGGTTTACGGGAAAAACCTTTATTTATCATAAAGAATCCATGAGTGTGGGAAAAGAAAGCGCTATTAAAACTTATTTTATGACGCGCAATCGTATCTTGTACATCAGAAAAAATGCAAGTAGGCTCACAATAATTTTGTTTACCATTTACTACATTATGTTTGCACTGCCAAAGCAATTGCTCAAATATTTGGTTAATGGCAGAAATGATCTTGCCCGACAAACCCTGAGGGGCCTGTGGTGGAATGCTGTAAATGATAAAAATTCGAGAAAACTTGGCTATCAAATAAAGTGAAAATCGCATTCTGGATATCGTTATTTATTATTTTTTACACCTACGTGGGGTACGGGATTCTGTTATTTCTTTTAGTAAGAATCAAGAGGTTGGTTGTACCTCCAAAAAAAATCATTTCAAACAAAAACTTTACCCCCACGGTAACGCTTTTGATTGCCGCCTACAATGAAGAATCCTACATAGATGAAAAGGTTAAAAATTGCTTTGAGCTGGATTATCCTTTTGATAAGTTGCAGATTGCTTTTGTGACCGACGGCTCTAACGATTCAACGCCGGAAAAAATAAACAAATACAATAACGTTGCCTTATATCATAAACCCGAGCGGGGTGGCAAAATGGCTGCAATCAAACGGGTAATGCCAATGATCGAAAGTGAAATTGTGGTGTTTACTGATGCCAACACATTCCTCAACCCCGAAGCAATTAGCAATCTTGTAAAACATTATCAGAACCCCAAAGTGGGCGCCGTAGCGGGAGAAAAGAAAATACAGGTTGAAAAACATGCCGATGCAAGTTCGGCCGGAGAGGGCTTTTATTGGAAGTATGAGTCGGCATTAAAAAAATGGGACTATGAATTATTTTCGAATGTTGGCGCTGCGGGCGAGCTTTTCAGCATCAGGCGGCAATTATATCAGCCCGTTGAAACTGATACGATCATTGATGACCACATGATCGCAATGCGAATTGCTGAAAAAGGTTATGTTATTGCATACGAACCTGCGGCCTTTGCGCTGGAAACCGCATCTGCAAATACCAAAGAGGAAATTAAACGAAAAATAAGGATTGCAGCCGGCGGTATGCAATCTATTCTAAGGTTAAAAAAATCGGCCAATCCTTTTCACAATCCGCTGTTAACTTTTCAATATTTCAGCCACCGGGTATTAAGATGGACAATTACACCATTTTTGCTGATTGTGGTTTTTATTTTGAACGGGCTCATTTTAATAAAAGACCCTTCCCCTTTGTATCAATTGCTGTTTGGCGGCCAGGTGCTTTTTTATTTACTGAGTTTTGCGGGCTATATTTTTGAACAACGAAATATCCGCATCAAAGCCTTCTTTATCCCTTATTATTTCTGCCTGATGAATTATGCCGTGATCGCCGGTATTTTCAGGTATTTCAGAAAAAATCAAAGCGCAGCCTGGGAAAAATCAAAACGGAAAGTTTAGCGGATTAGTAATCCCTTCAATACTTGCGCCCCATCAAAAAATCGGATAGTACTCTTTTTATCGCCCTCATAACAAACGGCGGCAATAAACCTTTCATCAATCGCAAAACCTGTTAAGAAAAATTTTTCATTTGATTGCAATTCAAGAGCCTGTATCCGGCTAACATCCTTACAAACCTCAAGTTGTTTGAGGTCATCTATCAGGCCGGTTCCGTTTGTTTTGAGAACAGCTTCTTTGCATGTCCAAATTTTAAAAAAATCTTTCAGAGGGTTAAGGCTGTTAGAAACAAGCGCTACCTCGTCATGAGTGAAAATGTCAGCTAATAAATCGTAATATTTTGTTTGAACAACCGCTTCAATATCGCAGCCCACCTGCGTTTTAGAAAAAGCAATTAGTAATCCGTTTCGGGAGTGGGAAAGGTTAAATTTAATTTCTGATCTTTCAATACTTTCAAAAATTATTGCATAGGGCTTTTTGCCAGTACCGGCGGTGATAATTATTTTATCGGCAGGAGCATTGCTGTATTTACCTGTCAAAATTCTTACCAGCGAGCGCCCGTAAAGAAAATTCAGTTTGTCCTGCTTTTGAAAAAACCGGCCAGCTTTGATTCTTTCTTCATCGGTAATAAAATGGCTGGTATCAAAATCTAACAAACCGGTGTCAAAATAAAAAACATGTATATCGTTATTTAACGGGCAAAATGTGTTTTGCCAGCCGATGCTGAGTACTTCGTCATAATACAATAATGTTTGTTTCAATAGAACGGGTTGAGTTAATTTTTTTAATTGAATTATTGAAAGGCTGAGCTAAGGGCTTTTATTTATTTGAAAACAATAAGTATGAGTGTCTGAATCTTTTTTTTCTAAAACAGGTGTGGCAAAGCTTTTAAACCACACAACCACGTTGTCGGTGGGTTTGGTTTTATTAAAATACCATTCGGGTGTATCTATTGCTTCGCCAATATCAGTTTGAAAATCGTAGTTAAATAACAACCAAATCCGTTTCACACTATGCAGGTCTCCAAGATCTTGTTTGATTTTACTAAAATACTCTTTGTAATTGTTGGTTTCAAGCCGATGGTCCGGGTCCAATATGACAGGGAAATTGTAATGATAAAAAGTTTTATAAAGTATATATCCCGGTTTTGCCGTGTAATACACATATAACACATCGCCTGGTTTAAAGTTGGCTTGAATGTAATTGAGAGTTTGTCTTTGAGATGATCTTTTTTCCGGTAGAAATTCTTTTTCATCGATGAAAAGCTGCGCGCTTGTTATAATTGGCCCCATAAGTAAAATAACAGGCAACGCATAGGTAACCAGTTTGAATTTAACGTTATGGCATAGTAAAAAAACACCCCTTGCCATTAATATTGTAATAATGGGCGCTAAAAAAACCCAAAACCTGTCACCTAAAGGATATAGGCGCAAGCTGTTTGCAACAAGTACAAAAAAGAAAGGAGATAACAGTACCAGCACATGCTTCTTCATTCTAATAACATTAAATATTCCGCACAATAAAATAATGAAAGAGAAAGCAGCGCCTAATTTAAGCACAGTACTAAAAATTGTGGTTTCAACAGATGGAAGTTTCCACCACAATCCCATTGGGTAGCCCAACATTCTATACAATCTTTGCGGCAGCCATGTTAATTCTTGAAACGTTTGAGGAATGGAGATAAAGTATTTATAGTAATTGAACCAATAAACCGTCCATTCTGATTCTGCGAATTTTTTAGTTATTAGAAAATAGCTGGTGGCAAAACTTATCAACCAAAATAAACTAACCGCGCCATATTTGAATAGCAGTTTTTTACTTTTTTGTCTAACTACAGGTACAGCCAGATGGTTAATGCTCCCATTGCCGCTAATAGCACAACGGCTTTAGGTGTATCGTTGATTTTTGCTTTAACATATAGCAAAAGTACAAGTGATGTAGCCATTATATCGGCGGCATATTGCTTTGCTTCTGCGCTGTGATGAATAAGGGGGCCCGATATTGCAATAATGGCAATTGCTAACCATGAAAAGTTTTTCGGCAAAAAATATTTAGCAACGGGTGCCATAAAAAAAAGAGACGCCACGCTGCATATTAGCGGAAAAACGCGTAGACTAAATTCACTGTTCCCAAAAAGAATGATGCAAAATTTTTGTATAAATAAGAATAACAGGGGCGCCTTTTGATAATACATTAAGTTTCCGGACAGTAAATCCGAAATGTCTTTCATTACAATACCTGAAGAAAGATACACTTCATCAATCCATAACGAGCGGTTTAGAAAAAAGTAATATAATCTTAATACTATTCCTACCGCTATAAAAAAGTAGATTAATTTGTTTTCGCAGTTCAGTATTTTTTTATCGCAGAATAGTTTCATTACAAAAGTCGGTGGTTTCTTAATACTGTGGAACAAAGCTATAGAATATCATTTTAAATTGAAAAGTTAGTTTGTGCAGTAATTAGTAAATTGCCCTGCCCGAGTGTATAACATTTTTATAGAGTTGCGTGGAGCATATCCTCCGCTGGTGGACTTGCCTACCGCAGACAGGCTTGCTACCGGCAGACAGGGGGTGGATTCCACCTCGCCCTTCGGGCACTCCCGCCAGCGGGGATATTTGGCCTCCGAAAATTTCAACAATACTCAGGTAAAAATATTATATACCCAGCTCAATCGGGTCCAATGAAAGAAAATTTTATAAATTTGTCGGGGAGTTTATAATCCCTATTCGAAATACACAAAACAACAAGCAATAATGAAATATGATCTGGTAGTGGTGGGCACGGGGTTCGCATCAACTTTTTTTCTGAAAAAATATTTACAAAAAAACACCAACAAAAAAATTTTAATACTAGAGCGTGGGCATTTTGTACCTCACACTGAGAGAATGAAAATAAAGAGGGGAATAGCTTCTGATTATGAAAAGTTATTTGAAAATTATAAAGATGCCTATATAAACAACACGCCCCATAAGGCCTGGATGTTCAGCACGGGATTTGGCGGTTCATCAAACTGCTGGTGGGGCTGTACCCCCCGGTTTATGCCATCCGATTTTAAACTGAAATCTCTTTATGGAGTGGAGAATGATTGGCCATTGGAATATGCAGATTTAGAACCCTACTATGAAGAAATTGAAGAAGCCATGGCAATGTCCGGCCCGGCAGAAACAATGTTTCCAAGAAAGAACAAATATCCTCAACCTCCCCATCTTCTGGCGCCGCCCGATAAAATATTAAACGAAAAATACGGCAAACAGTACACCAGTCAGCCCACGGCCCGCGCAAGGCAAGCTACCGGAAAGCGGAACCAATGTATTGCCAGTTCTATATGCGATAGCTGCCCGGTAGATGCTAAGTTTACGATTGAAAACAGTGGTATTGATGTTTATAAAAATGATGCTGTGGAGGTAGTTTATGGAGCGCAGGTGTATTCGCTATCTACGTTGGCAGATGAGGCCCACAAGATAAATTTTATAAAAGACGGAAAGGAAGAATCGGCCGAGGCTGATGTGTTTATTTTAGGCGCTAACCCATTGTTCAACACAAATATTTTATTACACTCAGGTGATAAAAACCCACTCACCGGTAAAGGTTTCGGAGAACAATTAGGAATACAAGCGGTTATTGATTTAAAAGATTTGTCTAATCGTGGAGGTAGCACATGGGTGAATGCAAATGGGTATATGCTTTACGACGGTGATCACAGAAAAGAACATGCGGCCTGTTTAATTGAAACCAATAACGCGCCCTATATTAGGTTAGAGAAGGATAAATGGTTTAATGTCATGTCGTTCAGGCTGGTTTTTGAAGATTTGCCTCAAGCCGGTAATTACATCACCACAACAAACAATAAGCTTATCCCCCAGGTATTTTATAATGCCGGCAGGTCACAATATGCTTTGAAGGCTTTTGAAGAGGCAAAAAGAAAACTGCCTTCAATACTTGACGTCCTTCCTGTTGAAAAAATTAAGTACCGGCAGGCATTTGAAACGGAAGGGCATATATTAGGCGGTACAAGAATGGGCGAAACAGCACAGGACAGCGTTGTAAACAAATATTCAGTACATCATCAAATTAAAAATATAATTGTATTAGGGGCGAGTACTTTCACAACTTACAGCGCTTCTAATCCTACTTTAACCGTTGCAGCATTGGCCATGTTAGCTGCAGATAAAAATTTTTAATGAATAGAAGAAAGGTTATTAAAGTGATAAGTTTGGCGGCAGCAGCTGGTGTTTTGCTGCCAACGGGAATGTATATAGGCTCGCCCGGCACAAAAAAATATGCTGAACAGGTTATAATAAAAACTCTTGATTATTTAGAGCTGGACCAAACAGGGGTATCCAATTTCGTGAACGATTATTTCAAAGGGGATGATATAAATTTTAAAAGTAATTTACGGTGGAAAGTTTATTATTTTTCTGCGACCGGTGTAAAACGATCTGACAATATGTTTGAACTCGTAAGAAGTTATCTTTTGTCTTCAGATTTTTTTATAAACGGAAATCAAACTAATCGAAAAATAAACTATTTAGGCTTGTTTAATCCGTACGAGAATTCGATGCCCAATCCCTACAGTTATATTTTTTTAAATTAGGTACCAACACTTATTGAGTTGACTTATTTCAGACGCTTAAAACGCTGAATTTTGTCTTCGCAGATATATCAACCCGTGAATGTCGTCAATAATTGTTGGGGTAACGGATAAGTCAAATTTACGGGCAAAAAATTTATCGGAAATTTTTAAAGATTCCAGGTCATTATGACTCAGCACTTTCGGATTTCCAGATGAGGCCCCCTCCCAATTCCAATCAACATACATTAGGTTTGCTTTAATCATATTTTTAAAAGAGGAATTGTACAATATAGTCGAGAATATAATTTCATCCGCAGCCCAGGTATATTTGAAAAATCTTTTAATTGCCCGATTGTTTTTTATTTCGGTTAAAATATAGCTCGCCGCGTCTTTAGTAATTGTGAACCAGTTGGAGCTTCCCACCATTTCATAAGGCAAAGGAAATTTCTTTTCAGGCAATATTTTATTCAGGATACCAAACAGTTTGTACTTGCCTTTGAACTTGTATTTGGGCAAATCGTAGGTTGATAACCTGACAGCAGCCTGAGGCCAGTCTTTTTGAATACTTAAACAACTGATGAATTGTTTGCCATAATTGATGGTTAAGAAATGATGAAAACTTTCAATTGATTTTATCGGGAAATCCTGACCTGAAATAACATTGATGTAATCATATCCTTCGGGTATTATTTCTTCAAAAGAATTCAAAACCGCTTGTACGATGCTGTAATGCGCCCAATAGACGCGAATATTCTTTTTTATAAAAGATACTTGCCGATTTTCTTTTAAATAGTTAAAATCGGCAGCCTTAGTCTTCTTATCCAAATGAATATAGACGTGTGAAGACGGATGTTGTAATAATGAAACCAATTGCCCTAATTGTTCTGGCCTGGAATGAGCAAGTATAAGGTGTGCTATTTTCATTTTTTTGCGATAGACGGTTACTCGAATATGTAAAGATAGCTGTCAATATTAAATTGAAGAAAATAATTCATTTAGATGATGACACAATTTTGGCAGGCAATATTTTTTTGGCACAGTATAGCGTCTGGCGTTACAATGGCGTTTTCCCGCAACAGCCTTTTTTGCCATCGCCATTACTCCTATTTCACAATCATTTGCCATTTATTTGAACCCAATCTAAAAAGAAGTTTCTCAATTCTTCTTGATCAGGCGCCGAGAAAATCCGGTGATAGTCTCTTGAGAAGCAATGCCATTAGCAAACGATAAAAATTAGTTTAACCAGTCATATTTCAGCTTACCATGTAACTCTGGCTCCTCCGTCAGTGCATATTGTCAGGCCAGGCTGGCCATTCATTTATCCATCCCGCTGCGCTCAACCTGAAGTATCAAAAAAAGAAAGCAGTATTTTTTCTGAGGAGTTTGCTAAAACGTCTGCATTCAAAAATCGACCCTGGATAATTTTTCGAAGTTTTTTAAAAAAGTTGCCAATTTTATTCAGAAATATGAATATCTTCATTGAAATATCTAACTATTTTAGATGCGTTTGCCCTGACGAGCCGATCAACGCCTTGATTTTTGGGCTAAAATCGATATATTTGTAATTCCTTTGAAAAGAACTGCATTATGAAAATAGCACACCTTATAATGACTTATACCAGCCCCCGGCAAACGGAAAGAATGATAAGGGCGCTGCAGTGCGATGAGTATGATTTTTATATACATGTTGACAAAAAGGTAAATATCGAGCCATATCTTTATTTAGAACAATTTCCTAACACCTTTTTCATAAAGAAAAGGGAAGATGTAAGATGGGCAGGATATAATACTCTGGTGGCAACCTTTAATAGTATTGATGAAATTCATGCAGCGGAGTGGGATTATGATTTTATTAATTTTTTGAGCGGCCAGGATTATTTTATAAAATCTCCAGCACATATTTTGAATTTTTTTAAAAATAACAGAGGGCGCGAGTTTTTATCTTTTAAAGATTACAAAAACACGTGGCCGGAAGGAATGATTCGTATTAAAAAATATTCTCTTGTAAATTTTAAGTTTAAAGGAAAATACCTGATTGAGAGGATTATGAATCTGGTGTCACCGGAGAAAAAGTTGCCAAATAATTATCATCCTTATGGCGATTCGATGTTTTGGATGCTTAGCCCCGAATGTGCGCTCTACGTGGCTAATAAAGTGAGAAATGACAAAAGATTTCTTAAGTTTTTTAAATACTCCTGGGGTGCTGATGAGTTTGTATTTTCTACTATTCTTATGAACTCTAAATATAAAGAAAGAATTGTAAACAATAATTATCGCTACATTGACTGGTCAGCCGGTGGAAGCCACCCTAAGGTTTTGGGGAAAAATGATTTTGACAAACTGATAAATAGCGAATCTTTATTTGCACGGAAATTTCATTTAAGCAAGGATTCTGAAATTTTTGACTTATTGGATCAACACTTAACATCTTAAAATGGCTGAAATTTTATCTATTTCCACTTTTAAAGATTCCCGTGGCACATTGACGGTTCTTGACTCAATAGTGCCTTTTGATATTAAGCGGATATTTTATATTTATGGCGTAGATAATTCGGATAGAGGCGGTCACCGGCATCATAATACACGGCAGGCGGCCATTTGTATTCAGGGAAGCTGTATCATTACTAACGATAACGGACAGGATGAACAGGTGTTTAATTTGGACTCGCCGGATAAATGCCTGATACTGGAGCCCGAAGATTGGCATGTAATGCATGATTTTACAAACGATGCTATTTTACTGGTATTAGCCTCTACCTCTTTCGATCCATCGGACTATATTTTCGACCCTTATGAACATCCCCTACGAAAACCTTAAAAGATTAAACCAGATTTTTGAGTCCGAGTTCGAAACTGCTTTTAAAAGTTTTATCGAAAGCGGCTGGTATATTTTAGGCAAGGGCCTGAAACATTTTGAGAACGAATTCGCGAACTATCACGGTTTAAATTATGCGGTTGGCGTGGCTAACGGGTTAGATGCGTTGATTCTTTCTCTCAGAAATAATTATTTTGAAGCCGGCAGCGAAGTTATTGTTCCATCCAATACATACATTGCCACAATATTATCAATATTACATTGTCAGCTGAAGCCCGTTTTGGTGGAGCCGGACATCAATACCTATAATATCGATCCGCTGAAAATAGAACAGGCAATTACCAGTAAAACGGTGGCCATAATGCCGGTACACCTCTACGGCCAATGTTGTGATATGGATAAAATATTGCAAATAGCAAAAATGTACAACTTGGTCGTAATAGAAGATTGTGCCCAGGCGCATGGTGCGTTATACAAAGGAAGATTATCGGGAACATTTGGAGATTATGGTGCCTTTAGCTTTTACCCAACTAAAAATTTAGGCGGCTTGGGAGATGGCGGCGCAATATTATGCAACACCGAAATAGTCAATAGCCAATTAGAACGCCTTCGAAATTATGGCTCTGCAAAAAAATATTATAACAAAGTGGTTGGTTATAACTCAAGGTTGGATGAGCTTCAGGCAATTTTTCTTAACATCAAACTGAAACGCCTAAATGAGATAAATAGTCACAAAAGAAGGCTTGCTGACATTTATTTGAATAATCTTAATGAGCAATTTATTTTGCCGGTCGTGCATCCCGATTTTTACCATGTTTTTCATATATTTAACATCCGCCACGCTAAACGCGACAATTTGCGGCATTATCTTGCAGAAAACGGCATCAGTACTGAAATTCATTACCCTATAGCCCCACATCACCAAAAAGCTATAAGTGAATTGTTTAAAGGGAAGGAATTTCCCATTTCGGAGCAAATTCATAACACAACCCTAAGCCTGCCCTGTTCTTTTGCCCACACTACTGACGAGGTATACAGAGTGGTGGAAGTAATCAATCAATTCAATTGACTGGAGAACGGCTGTATTTTTAGTGTTCGGATTGCGGTATTCTGCAACTTTAAAATTAAAATATATATTATTGTGAGGTAATCGATTTTTATATCCCAAAAACCTAACTTTGCACATCCTCTAATAAAAAGTTTGAAATTATTGAGGCCAGATCAGCTCATGTATTTTCATTTCATTATATGGTTTGTGTTGTTATTGAGTAATTCATGCTCAAAAAATAGTAGTGCAAAAGAATCGGCACCTATAGATACATTAGACACCATTAACAGTCCCGGTGTGTCTAATTCTCAAATTACTATGGATCAATTTATAGGGGCCAACGGCTTCATAGATGATCCTGCTGAAAAAATAAAAGCGGTTGGATTTTTAAGAGAATATCACAATTGGGGCTGGGACGAGGGCAATTGGGAATCCGGCTATCAATCTTACCCAAATAGTCAAATGGCATGGGCGCCTTCAAAGCCAGGCTGGAGTTTTGATGATTTCTATTCCGCATTAAACAAAGAAAATATTATGGTGTCTCCCTGCATTCAGGGGGCTGCCAGCTGGCTGAATGCAGGTAATAACTTCCCATTCAATAATAAACCTATTGATGCGGCCGGTATGAGTACA
>ERZ778022.1624-NODE-1624-length-28538-cov-5.132781_pt1 | contig 28538 bp, 27 predicted proteins | sample MGYA00375752_ERZ778022 | MGnify/ENA primary metagenome ERZ778022 (study PRJEB29350, sample SAMN05389826) | bioreactor metagenome | isolation source: Thiocyanate bioreactor | place: South Africa: University of Cape Town | collected 2014-04-04 ...
TTCATGGTCTTGTAGCGGTTCTCCATCTGCCACGACTGCGCTGCGCCCTTGGAGATGGTGTCGATCACCGCAGGAACGTCCAGACCGGCCTTCTTGGCGAAATGAATGCCTTCCGAGAGCCCCTGAACCAGACCGGCGATGCAGATCTGGTTGACCATCTTGGTGAGCTGGCCGGACCCGGCGGGGCCGAGCAGCTTGCACATGCGGGCATAGGCCGCGATCACCGGTTCGGCCTTTTTGTAGATGGCCTCGTTGCCGCCGCACATGACGGTCAGCACGCCGTTCTCGGCACCGGCCTGGCCGCCGGACACCGGCGCATCGATGAAGTGGAAGCCGCGCCTGGTGGCCTCCGCATCGAGTTGGCGGGCGACCTCCGCTGAGGCGGTGGTGTGATCCACGAATACCGCGCCGGACGGCATGCCCGCGAATGCGCCGTCCGCGCCGATGGTGACCGCGCGCAGGTCGTCGTCGTTGCCCACGCAGGCCATCACGAAGTCCTGGCCTTCGGCGGCAGCCTTCGGGGTTGCGGCGGAACGGCCACCAAATTTCTCGGCCCATGCCTGCGATTTGGCGGCGGTGCGGTTGTACACCGTCACCTCGTGACCGCCCTTGACGGCGAGGTGTCCCGCCATCGGAAATCCCATGACGCCAAGACCGAGAAATGCAACTTTTGCCATGCGTGCGCTCTTTGAATTGCTGAGGTTTTAACCGGATCTGACGATCCGGAGCAGGGCAACAGCTATGCGATTGAAGGGGCTGGAAGCAAGGGCGTTGACAGCCCGGTTGACGGTCGATGTGACGCGCGTATGAAGGCGAGCTAGTGTCCTGAATCCGAAGCTCGCTTTATCTTGCGGCGCACTCCATAGCGAGCTTCGGATTCAAAAGGACACTAGAAACCTATAATTCTAGTGTGGTTTTGGTTCGCAAGTCCGCAAAAGAACTCGCCGCGAAATGTTGCGGACTTGCGAACCACCACACTAGCGGCGGCATGACGTGCCCCGCGCTGGGAGATGTGTTTTGGCTGTCGATAAGGATCAGGTTCTTGCGGCCCTGCGCGCCGTACCATCGCCGCGCGGCGTTTCGCTTGCAGACGCGCGGGTGCTGTCGGAGATCACCGCTTCGGATGGCAAGGTGTTCTTCTCGATCAATGTCGATGCCAACGAGGCACGGGCATGGGAAGAGGTGCGTGCCAAGGCTGAAGCCGCGGTGCGCGCGATCCCCGGTGTGACGACGGCACTTGTTGCCCTGACCGCGGAGCGCAGGCCGGGCAGCGCGCCGCCGCATCAACATCAGCATTCCCACCAGCATTCGCATGGCGTGAAGCCCGTCGCGCAGCATCGCCCGCAAGGCGCGCCCGCGGATTCGCCGATGGGGAAACAGGTCGCCATTCCCGGCATCGGGTCCATTATCGCGGTGGCGTCGGGCAAGGGCGGTGTCGGCAAATCGACCACGGCGCTGAACCTCGCGCTGGGGTTGCGCGATCTCGGTCTGCGCGTCGGTCTGCTCGACGCGGATATCTATGGTCCCTCGGTACCGCGCCTGACGGGCGTGCGCGACAAGCCCACGGTCAATGCCGACAAGAAGATGATTCCGCTCCAGCGGTTCGGCTTGCCGCTGATGTCGATCGGTTTTCTGGTGGCTGAAGATACCGCCATGGTGTGGCGCGGGCCGATGGTCATGTCCGCGCTCCGCCAGATGCTGTGGGACGTAGCGTGGGGCGAACTCGACGTACTGGTGGTGGACATGCCGCCCGGCACCGGCGACGCGCAGTTGACGCTGGCCCAGCAGGTGCCGCTGCGGGGGGCGGTGATCGTTTCGACGCCGCAGGACCTCGCCCTGATCGACGCCCGGCGCGGGATTGCCATGTTCGAGAAGGTTAATGTGCCGACCCTCGGCATCATCGAGAACATGAGCTATTTCCAGTGCCCGGAATGCGGCACGCGCTCGGATATTTTCGGGCATGGCGGGGCGCGGCATGAGGCCGAGCGGCTGAAGGTACCGTTCCTCGGCGAAATTCCGCTCCACATGGACATCCGGTCGGCCTCCGACGCGGGGCAGCCGGTGGTCAGCAGCGAGCCGGGCGGGCCTCATGCAGCGATCTACCGGGAGATCGCGGCCCAGATCAAAGCGCAGATTTCAGGCACTGCCGTCTCGCATCCAGGCCACTGAAACGGCCCGGATCAGGATGTTTACGATATCATTCGACTTTCGTTTAATTCCGCAAAAGGCTGACCTTCCAGCATTTTCGTAAAACCACCTTCCGTGTTACAGACCGCCCCGAGGGATTTCAAAAAGAAACACCCCCCACAAGGAGATGCCTGATGAAGCGTCGTGATTTTTTGAAAGTATCTGCTGCCGGAGCCGCCGCGACCGCGGTTGCGTCGCCGGCCATTGCCCAGTCGTCGCCTGAAGTTAAGTGGCGCCTGACGTCGAGCTTCCCGAAGTCGCTGGATACCATTTACGGCGGTGCCGAGCAGCTCTCGAAGTACGTCGCCGAAATGACGGACAACAAGTTCCAGATTCAGGTCTTTGCCGCAGGTGAAGTCGTCCCGGGCCTCCAGGCGCTCGACGCAACCTCCAATGGCACCGTCGAAATGTGCCATACCGTTTCATATTACTACGTCGGCAAGGACCCGACCTTCGCAATCTACGCGTCGGTCCCGTTCGGCCTCAACGCGCGCATGCAGAATTCCTGGTGGTATCAGGGCGGCGGCGAACAGCTCGGCAACGACTTCTTCAAGAAGTACGGCGTGGTTGCACATCCGTGCGGCAATACCGGCACCCAGATGGGTGGCTGGTTCCGCAAGGAGATCAAGGCGGTCTCCGACCTGCAGGGCCTGAAGATGCGCATCGGCGGCATCGCCGGTCAGGTGCTCGCCAAGGTCGGCGTCGTGCCGCAGCAGCTCGCCGGCGGTGACATCTATCCGTCGCTCGAAAAGGGCACCATCGATGCGGCCGAGTGGGTCGGTCCGTATGACGACGAGAAGCTCGGCTTCCAGAAGGTTGCGAAGTACTACTACTATCCGGGCTTCTGGGAAGGCGGGCCAACGGTTCACGCCTTCACCAACCTCGAGAAGTTCAACGCGCTGCCGAAGAACTATCAGGCGATCCTCGCCAACGCGGCGGCTCACACCAACTCGTGGATGGCCGCCCGCTACGACATGCAGAACCCGCAGGCCCTGAAGCGCCTCGTCGCCGGCGGCACACAGCTGCGTCCGTTCAGCAACGATATCCTCGATGCGTGCCTCAAGGCCACCAACGAGCTGTGGGCTGAAATCTCCGGCAAGAACGCCGACTTCAAGAAGTCGATCGACGCCATGCAGGCCTATCGCTCCGACCAGTATCTGTGGTGGCAGGTCGCCGAGTACACCAACGACAGCTTCATGATCCGCTCGCGCACCCGCGGCTGATCCTCAGCTATCGGAAGCAAAAAGAGCCCGGCCTCCGCAAGGAGGCCGGGCTTTTCTTTTGCGGTGCGGTCTCGAAAATCGGCGTGGATATTGGTCGAGGCTTGTTCCATGCTCGGCGCAAGCCTCAACAAGAAACTCCAACAACAACCATCAACAACAAAGGCGGTGCCACCACACATCACATCCAGGGAGTTTGTCCATGAAACGTCGCGAATTTATCAAGGTCGCAGGCATTGGCGCGGCCAGCGCCGCGGTTACATCGCCCGCCGTCGCGCAGTCCATGCCGGAAATCAAATGGCGGCTGACGTCCAGTTTCCCGAAATCGCTCGATACCATTTATGGCGCGGCCGAAGTGTTTTCGAAGGCTGTTGCCGAAGCCACCGACAACAGATTCCAGATCCAGGTCTTTGCAGCCGGTGAAATCGTGCCCGGCCTGCAAGCGCTCGATGCCGCGTCGAACGGCACCGTCGAGATGGCACATACCGCCGCCTACTACTATGTGGGCAAGGATCCGACCTTTGCACTCGGGACCGCCGTGCCATTTGGTCTGAATAGCCGTATGCAGACATCGTGGCTTCAGGTCGGTGGCGGAGCCGAACTGCTCAACGACTTCTTCAAGGGCTACAACATCATCGGCTTTGCAGCAGGCAATACCGGTTGTCAGATGGGCGGCTGGTTCCGCAAGGAGATCAAGGAGCCTTCGGATTTCAGCGGTTTGAAGATGCGTATCGGTGGCTTTGCCGGAAAGGTGCTGACCAAGCTTGGTCTCGTGCCGCAGCAGGTCGCCGCGGGCGATATTTATCCCTCGTTGGAAAAGGGCACCATCGACGCCGCCGAGTGGGTCGGTCCCTACGACGATGAAAAGCTCGGTTTTCAGAAGGTTGCGAAATACTACTATTATCCGGGCTGGTGGGAAGGCGGCCCAACGCTGCACAATCTCGTGAATCTGGCGAAATGGGAGTCACTGCCTGCAAACTACAAGTCGCTGCTCAAGACGGCATCGTCGCTCGCCAATGAGACCATGATGGCGCGCTACGATGCCTACAACCCGCCGGCACTGAAACGGCTGGTGGCGGGCGGCACGCAGCTGCGGCCGTTCTCGGCATCGATCATGGATGCGTCGCTCAAGGCCGCAAATGAAGTGGACGCGGAGACATCGGCGACCAATCCGAACTTCAAGAAGATCTATGACGCGATGGCTGCCTATCGCAATGACCAGTACACGTGGTGGCAGGTCGCCGAATACGGATTCGACAGCTTCCAGATTCGTTCGCGCACGCGGACCTGATAACCGCGCCCTTGGCTGCTGAAAAAGAAACCCGGCCTTCCTGAGAAGGCCGGGTTTGCATTAAGCGAAACTGCGAATTATTTCGCGCCGCCGGGCGGTCCGAAATCCAGCTGCGGCATTTCCATCTGGGGAATTTCGATCTTCACCTTGTTCGGATCGACGGTCGACAGCGCGCCCTTGTAATGCATCACCATCGCGGGGAATGCGATGACGAGGCCGACCATGATGACCTGGATGATGACGAACGGCACCGAGCCCCAATAAATCTGGCCGGTCGTCACCGGCGCGATGCGTTTGCCGCTGACCCGATCGGTGTAGGCCTCTTTCGGAGCGACCGAGCGCAGATAGAACAGCGCGAAGCCGAACGGCGGATGCATGAAAGACGTCTGCATGTTGACGCCGAGGATGACGCCGAACCAAATCAAGTCGATTCCAAGCTTCTCGGCCGCCGGGCCGAGCAGTGGAATGACGATGAAGGCAAGCTCGAAGAAGTCGAGAAAGAAGGCGAGAACGAAAACGAAGAGGTTGACGAAGATCAGGAACCCGGTCTGACCTCCCGGGAGCGATACAAGCAGTTCTTCGACCCAGCGATGTCCGTCCACTCCGTAGAAGGTGAGGGAGAAGACGCGGGCGCCGACCAGAATGAAAATCACGAAGGCAGAAAGTTTGGCGGTGGACTCGGCGGCCTGTCGCGTCAAATCGAAGTTCAGGCGTTTCTTCATCATCGCGAGGATCATGGCGCCTGCCGCGCCCATCGCGCCGCCTTCTGTGGGCGTTGCAACGCCGATGAAGATCGTGCCGAGCACAAGGAAAATCAGACCGAGCGGGGGCACCATCACGAACACGACCTGTTCGGCGAGTTTCGACAGCAGTTTGAGGCCGAGCAGCTTGTTGATCACGGCGAGCACGAAGGACATCGTCACCACGATCGACATTGTCAGCACGACGTAGTCCGCGCCGCCTTTCACATCGGTCAGCTTCATGAGTTCCAGCGCGATGACCGTTGCGCCGACAATCACGAGGAACAATGACAGCGTCATCGTCCGGATGATGCCGATGAAAGGGCGGGTGAACAGGCCGGTGAGGATCACGAACCAGAATCCGTGCAGCACCAGCGGGTTCGTCGAAATCTTGTCGAAAACGGGCGAGGTCCAGTCGAACAGGCCAAGCTTGACCACGAGAAGATATGCCGTACCGGCGGCCGAGAGGGCTGCAAGCGGCAGGATCGCCGGGTGCTTGGCGGTTTCGGGTTCGCGCAGCGTCTGCGCTTCCAGGGGCAGGCCGGGCGCGGCACTCGGAAAGAACGTCGCTACGATGAAGATGTAGACGGCATACAGGATCGACAGAACGATTCCGGGAATAAAGGCACCCTCGTACATGTCTCCGACGGAGCGGCCGAGCTGGTCGGCCATCACGATCAGCACGAGAGAGGGGGGGATGATCTGTGCCAGCGTGCCCGATGCCGCAATCACGCCGGTGGCCACGCGGCGATCGTAGCCATAACGCAGCATGATCGGCAGCGAGATGAGGCCCATGGAGATCACGGACGCGGCAACGACGCCGGTGGTTGCGGCGAGCAGTGCGCCGACGAACACGACCGCATAGGCGATGCCGCCACGAATGCTGCCGAATAGCTGGCCGATGGTTTCGAGAAGATCTTCCGCCATGCCTGATCGTTCGAGGATCAGGCCCATGAAGGTGAAGAACGGAATTGCGAGCAGCGTCTCGTTGTTCATGACGCCGTAGACGCGTTCAGGCAGCGCCTGCAGGAAGTCCGGGTGGAACAGGCCGAGCTCGATACCGATCAGCGCGAAGAGCAGGCCGTTCGCCGCTAGCGAAAAAGCGACCGGATAACCCAGCAACAGGAAGATCACCAGCGACGCGAACATGATCGGCGCCATGTAGTGAATGAACATAGCGACCATCAGAAGTCTCTCTCGTTGGAGGCTGTATGACTGCGGTCAGTCATGGTTTGTCGGTGGTGATGGCTTGCGCCAGTCTAACGGCCTCAAGCTCGGCCATTTCATGCGCGCTGAGGGCTTCGGCGTTCGGATCGGGCAGGAGGCCCTGCATGATGGCGGCGCGCTTGATGATTTCCGAAATCGCCTGGATCAGCAGCAGCGCGAGGCCGATCATGATCAGCCCTTTCGCCGGCCACTGCGGCAGGCCCCCGGCGCTGAAGGACTGTTCGTTCTGGTGATAGGAAACGAGAAAGAACGGGATCGAAGTCCAGATCAGGATGACGCAGAACGGCACAAGAAAAAATACGTGACCGATCATATCGATCCAGCCGCGGACGCGGAGCGGGAACAAGTGATTGATGATGTCAATCCTGATATGCTCGCCCTTCAGAAGCGTCCAGGGCGCGCACAGCAGAAATACGACGCTGAAAAGAACCCACTGCAGTTCAAGAAAGGAGTTCGACGACACGTCGAAGACTTTCCGGACGACGGCGTTTACGGCCGAGATGATGACTGCGACCACGATCAGCCATGATATCCAGCGACCGACGAACGTGCTGAACGCGTCGATTGCGCGGCTTACTTTCAGTAGCGATTGCAAACCCCGCCCTCCCTGAATCACGCCACCGTGCCTTTTTGGTACTGCCTGGCTGCGTTTCATGCAGGGGGCAGTGCGGGCCTTTTCCGGCCGGTGGCACGTAAAGTGGTGCGACAAAACCAGCGAGTCGCGCCGCCGTCAATCAGCAGTTTGTTGATTATGTGACGAAAGCAGGCCCGGTACGGGCGGCTTTGAAATCCCTATGGGGTCGGCGGGGTGTCTCGCGCAACAATCGTAATTTCAGCCGCCGGTCACGCTCATATGACGGCTGACGCTCGGCCGATTGTGGCGGCGATCGATGATGAAATCGTGGCCCTTGGGCTTGAGGCCGATGGCGCGGTCGATCGTTGCGCTCAACAGGTCGTTATCGGCGGAGGCGCGCAGCGGCTTGCGCAAATCAGAGGCATCCTCCTGGCCGAGGCAGGTGTGAAGCGTCCCGGTGCAGGTGATGCGGACCCGGTTGCAGGACTCGCAGAAGTTATGGGTCATCGGCGTGATGAAGCCGAGCCGGCCGCCGGTTTCCGACACGTGGGCATAGCGCGCAGGGCCGCCCGTGCTGTCGGGAAGGTCGGTGAGGGTGTAGCGGGACGCGAGGCGGGCGCGGACCAGCGACAGCGGCAGATACTGATCGATCCGGCCCGCGCCGATGTCGCCCATCGGCATGACCTCGATCAGGGTGAGATCCATGCCCTTGCCGTGTGCCCATTCCATGAGCGAGGGGATTTCGTCCTCGTTTAGATTCTTGAGCGCGACGGCGTTGATCTTGACCTTGAGACCCGCTGCCTGCGCGGCCTCGATGCCGCGCAGCACCTTGTCGATATCGCCCCAGCGCGTGATGTCGCGAAACTTCACGGCCTCAAGGGTATCGAGGGAAACATTGATGCGGCGGACCCCGGCGTCTTTCAGTTCGCCCGCGTATTTTTCGAGCAGCGATCCGTTGGTGGTGAGCGTGAGTTCATCCAGCGCGCCGGTCTGAAGATGCCGCGACAGGGAGCGGACCAGCGACATCACGTTGCGCCGGACCAGCGGCTCGCCGCCGGTGAGACGAAGCTTGCGGACGCCCTTGGCGATGAAGGTCGAGCAGAGCCGGTCCAGTTCCTCAAGGGTGAGCAGGTCGGACTTCGGCAGGAAGGTCATGTCCTCGGACATGCAATAGAAGCAGCGCAGGTCGCAGCGGTCGGTCACCGACACGCGCAGATAGGTGATCGATCGGCCGAACGGATCGGTCATCGTGGATATAGCCGGCTTGGCTTCAGAACCCTTCAGAGGTCCGCTCATGCAGCGTGCCTTGTTCGTACTCACCACGGCCGGTCGCGCAGGCCGTGGTATCCCAGAGCTAATCTAGGGACGATGAGGCTCTGTTACAATCGATCTGTCTGAAAGAACAACAGTTCAGCGGGCGCCCGGAGGCGGCGGGAACGGCGAAGATGCATCCGCCGGTGCTGGTGCTGGCGCCGCCGCGGCGGGTTTCCTGGCCTTCGGGGCCGCCCTCGGAGCTGCGCGCCGCGCTTTCGGAGGCGGTGCGGCAGGCTGCAGTTCGGCGTAGACCGGGTTCGGATCGATGCTCGGGAAGCCGGGGTTGGCCGGATCGCGGATGATTTGGACCGGAACTGTCTCCGACTGGTATTTCGGAAGCGCGAAAGTCACCGTAAAGTTGTTTTCGGCGGCGACCGAAACCGAGCAGGGGGTTTTGCAGGTCTGTCCCGTGGATGTGCTGGCTTCGGCACCGGGCGGCAGCGATTCGATCTGCACGGTCACCGCGGTCGGTGTCGGCTTGAACATTTCAGGCATCGAAACCGACGAGCAGCCCGCAAGGCCAAGGCCCGCTGCCACGACTACAAAAATACGCATGATGCATCCGCCAAATGATGCGGACATAGCCGCATAGCCCCCATGGTAACCTTAGAAGCGTCCCAAGGCGCGTGCAACCGCCCGGATTGCGCTCCTTACGAGAAGGTTAACGGCGCTAAAGAAAGTCGGAGGTTTCGGGAAAATCCTATATTTTTCAATTCGCTGTGAGGGCTGTGCTCACCTTGACAAGGCGCCGATCGCGCCCGGCAACTCACGCATATGATTGATGACAAAGTCGGGTTTTAGCTCCGCAATTGGCACTTCCGTGTAACCGAATGTCACCCCGATGACGGGAATCCCGGCGCGGCGGGCCACCCCGACATCAGGTCCGGCATCGCCGACCATGATCGCGTTGGGCATGGTGCCGCCGGCCCGCGCGACGGTCTGGCGGAGAATGGCGGGGTCCGGCTTGGAAACGCCGAACGTATCGGCTCCGCAGATGGCGGCGAACCGCTTTGTCATATCGAGCTTCTCAAGCAGGAGCAGCGACAGACCTTCAAGCTTGTTGGTGCACACGGCGAACCGGAATCCCTTGTTTTCCAGTTCGTCGAGCGCGGCAAACAATCCCTCGAACGGCTGCGAGGCGTCGGCGATGTGGTCGCGGTAGTAGGTGATGAAATCGCCAGTCAGCCGATCGATGTCCTGCGCGCTCATGGTGCGGCCATCCAGTTCCAGTCCCCGTTCGATCAGCCTGCGCGCGCCTGCGCCGATCATGGTGCGCGCTGACGCCATTGGAACCAGCGGGAGCCCCTCACGCTGAAGCACGTAGTTGAGCGCCGCGACCAGATCCGGTGCGGTATCGACGAGCGTGCCGTCGAGATCGAAGACGATAAGCGGCGAGGAGGTCGGGGATGTTATCATCCCGGATCGCTAGCTGGCCGGGGTGCATCATGCAAGCATCAAAGTCCGGTCCGATTTGGGGTGTTTTGAGGTCTTTCTGGCGCAAAAGCCGTATCCATGCCCGTGGAAACCGCGCTATATGCCTCGCGTTCCGAACTGCGGGCGGTAGAGGACTTTCATGTCGATGGACGATCTGAAGAGGCAGGCGGCGGCGCGCGCTCTCGAGCAGGTGCAGGACGGCATGAAGCTTGGTCTCGGCACGGGATCGACTGCGAAGCATTTCGTCGAACTGCTCGGCGAGCGTGTCCGGACCGGCCTGAAGATCATCGGTGTGCCGACATCGGAAGCGACACGCGCTGATGCGGAGCGTTGCGCTGTGCCGCTGACGACGCTCGACCAGATCGACCGGCTCGACCTCACGGTGGACGGCGCCGACGAAGTCGATCCGAATCTCAACCTCATCAAGGGCGGCGGCGGAGCCCTGCTGCGCGAGAAGATCGTCGCGGCAGCTTCCGACCGCATGATCGTGATCGCGGACGAGACCAAATGGGTGCAGACCCTCGGCCGTTTTCCGCTTCCGATTGAGGTCATCCCGTTCGGTCTCGGCGCGACGCGCCGCGCGATCGAGGCGGCTTTCTCGAAAAATAGCGTGTCCGGACAAATGGATATCCGCAAGGCCAAGGATGGCCATGCTTTTGTCACCGATGGTGGCCACTGGATCGTGGACGCCCGCCTTGGGCAAATTCCGGATTCGCCGGGACTGGCTGCGGCGTTGAGTTCGATTCCGGGTGTCGTGGAGCACGGCTTGTTTATCGGCCTGGCCAGCATGGCCGTGCTGGCAGGGTCACAGGGTATTCGCGTTGTCGAGCGGCCTTAAGCGCCGTCATGAAGGAGACTTGAGATGAAGAAGCTTTTGAACGTGCTGCTCGTGGCGGGTGCTGCGCTCGGCCTGATGCTGGGCAGCGCTATGGCGCAGACGGCGAAACCATCGGCTGCGGCTCTCGGCTATGCCAAGGAAATTCTCGCGGCCAAGAACGTGAGCATGATCTATCAGGGTGCCGTTCCGGGTCTCGTCCAGCGCACCAAGGACGTGCTGCTGCAGTCCAACCTGAACTATCAGAAGGATCTTGAGGAAGTCTCTGTCATTGTCGCGAAGGAATTTGCCGGCCGTGAAAAGGAAATCGGCGAGGAGATGGCCCGCATTTATGCAACCGCCTTCACCGAAGCAGAGCTGAAGGATCTCGCGACCTTCTACAAGTCGCCGCTCGGAGCGAAGGTCATCGCGCAGGAGCCGGTGGCATTCAATCGGGCGCGTCAATATATGGACCAGTGGGCGCAGAAGTTTGCCGAAGAAATCAACGGCAAATTCCGCGCCGAGATGAAGAAGCGCGGCAAAGAGATTTGATCGCCGCAGGGTAGTCAGATGGCCGATATTGACGTTGATCTGTTTGTGATTGGCGGAGGTTCGGGCGGCGTGCGCGCGGCCCGGATCGCCGCCGGTTATGGCGCCAACGTCATGGTCGCCGAGGAATACCGGATGGGCGGCACCTGCGTGATCCGCGGGTGCGTGCCCAAGAAACTAATGGTCTACGCATCCCATGTTCGTCGTGAACTGGACGATGCCGCCGGCTTTGGCTGGACCATTCCGGAAGCGACCTTCGATTGGGCGACGCTGATCGCCAACAAGGACAAGGAAATCGCCCGGCTCGAGGCGGCCTACACCTTCAATGTCGAGAAGTCCGGTGCGCGGATCGTCAAGACGCGCGCCGTATTCGAGGACGCGAACACACTGCGGCTCGGTACCGGCGAGCGCGTCAACGCAAAGCACGTGCTGATCGCGACCGGCGGCACGCCCAATCACGGCGATCCGTTTCCCGGCATCGAGCATGTGATTTCCTCGAACGAGGTCTTTCATCTTCGCGAACTGCCCAAGCGCATCGTCATTCAGGGCGGCGGCTATATCGCGCTCGAATTCGCCTGCATCTTCGCCGGTCTCGGCTCGGACGTGACCGTGATCTATCGCGGCGACAACATCCTGCGCGGCTTCGATGAAGACGTGCGGCGGCATGTGCGCAAGGAGATGGAGAAATCAGGCATCACCGTGCTGACCGGCTGCATCGTCACCAAGATCGACAAGCATGGCGAGACGTTCACCACGCATCTGTCGAGTGGGGCGAGCATCGCGTCGGATCAGGTGATGTTCGCCGTAGGGCGCCACCCCAACGTCAAGGGACTTGGACTTGAAAAGGCAGGCGTGGCGATCAATCCGGTGAACGGCGGCATCGCCGTCGACGGCTTTTCCCAGACCAACGTTCCGCACATCTATGCGGTGGGCGATATCACCCATCGCATCAACCTGACGCCCGTCGCCATTCGCGAGGGGCATGCCTTTGCGGACAGCGTGTTCGGCAAGCGTCCGACGCGCGTCGACCACGACGATATTCCGACGGCGGTGTTCACCCAGCCCGAGGTTGGTACGGTCGGTCTGACCGAGGCGCAGGCGCTGGCGCGATATACCCACGTCGATATCTACAAGACCGATTTCCGCTCGCTGAAGGCTACGGTGTCCGGCAGCGAGTCCCGGATCATGATGAAATTGGTGGTCGATGCCTCCACTGATCGCGTCCTCGGGTGCCATATCGTCGGACCGGAGGCGGGTGAGCTGATCCAGATCGTCGGCATTGCCGTGAAGATGAAGGCCACCAAGGCCGACTTCGATGCCACCATGGCCGTGCATCCGACCGGTGCCGAAGAGCTGGTGACCATGCGCGCGCCGACGGCGCGTCACGTCCGGCAGGCCGCGGAATAGGGCTGGCCTGCGTCGGAAGTCGCTTGCGGCGCTTATCCCACGATAAATGCTGGCCAGAACAGCTCCGGGGCCTTGGCCGGGCCGCGCAAGCCCCTGATCTGGCAGACCGATTTGCAACTGGCAAGATCGGGACCACCTGTGTATAACCCGGCGCATTCTATTTCCTGAGGAGTTTCAGTCATGTCCGAGCGGTGGACGCCCGACAGCTGGCGCAAGAAGCCAGTTCTGCAAGTGCCCGAATATCCCGATGCGAAAGCGTTGGCCGATGTCGAGGCGCAGCTTGCGACGTTTCCGCCGCTGGTTTTTGCAGGTGAGGCGCGGAACCTGAAGAAGCAGCTTGCGCGCGTTGCCGCAGGCGAGGCCTTCCTGCTTCAGGGTGGCGATTGTGCCGAGAGCTTCGCCGAGCATGGCGCCAACAACATCCGCGATTTCTTCCGCGTGCTGCTGCAGATGGCGGTGGTGCTGACCTATGCCGGCGCGCTGCCGGTGGTGAAGGTCGGCCGCATCGCGGGCCAGTTCGCCAAGCCGCGCTCCTCGCCGGTCGAGAAGGTCAACGGCGTCGAACTGCCGAGCTATCGCGGCGACATCGTCAACGACATCGCGTTCACCGCGGAAGCGCGCACGCCCGATCCGCAGCGCCAGATGATGGCCTATCGCCAGTCGGCGGCGACGCTCAACCTGTTGCGCGCATTCGCGACCGGCGGCTTCGCCAATCTCGGCAGCGTGCATCAGTGGATGCTCGGCTTCCTGAAGGATTCGCCGCAGTCGCGCCGTTACAAGGAACTGGCTGATCGCATTTCCGAAGCGCTCAACTTCATGCGTGCTTGCGGCCTTGATCTCGAGAGCCATCCGGAACTGCGGGCGACCGACTTCTACACCAGCCACGAGGCGCTGCTGCTCGGCTACGAGCAGGCGCTGACCCGCGTCGATTCCACGACGGGCGACTGGTATGCGACCTCCGGCCACATGATCTGGATCGGCGACCGCACCCGGCAGCTCGACCATGGCCATGTCGAATACTTCCGCGGCATCAAGAATCCGATCGGCCTGAAGTGCGGTCCGTCGCTAAAGCCGGACGAACTGATCAAACTGATCGACATTCTCAATCCGGACAACGAGCCTGGCCGTCTGACGCTGATCAATCGCTTCGGGGCGGACAAGGTCGGCGATCATCTGCCGGGCTTCATTCGCGCTGTGCAGCGTGAAGGCAAGGTCGTGGTCTGGTCGTGCGATCCGATGCACGGCAACACCATCACGTCCACGAGCGGCTACAAGACCCGGCCGTTCGACCGCGTGTTGTCAGAAGTGAAGTCGTTCTTCCAGGTTCATGCGGCGGAAGGCACCCACGCGGGCGGCGTCCATCTCGAGATGACCGGGCAGGACGTCACCGAGTGCATCGGGGGTGCACGTGCGATCACCGACGAGGACCTCAACGACCGCTATCACACGGTCTGCGACCCGCGTTTGAACGCCGAGCAGTCCATCGACATGGCTTTCCTGATCGCGGAACTGCTCAAGCAGGATCGCTCCGACAAGGTGAAACCGATCCCGGCAGTCGCGGGCTTCTGATGATCCGCAAAGTGCTGTCGCGCATGTGGAGCGCGACCATCAACAGTCGGAACGGATTGCTCTTTGCTTTCCGTTCCGAACAGGCCTTCCGTGAGGAGGTCGTGGCCCTTGTTCTGGCCGTGCCACTCGCTTTCCTGGTCGGGGTCTCGCCGGAGCGCAAGCTTCAACTGATCTTCACCGTGCTCTTGCTGATGGTAGTCGAGCTTCTGAACACTGCCATCGAGAAACTGGCCGACCGACTGACCACCGATCACGATCCGCAGATCGGGCGCGTCAAGGACATGGGGTCCGCCGCGGTCGGTATCACGCTTATCATCGCGGGGTTGACGTGGCTGTTTGCGATCGCCGAGCGCATGGGCCTCATCTGATTTGTCATCATTCTGAGCAATTGCGGGTGGCGCGCCTCACGCGCTAGAAATAGCCCATGGCCGACAGCAAACATCTCACGATCACCCTCGCGCAGCTCAATCCCGTTGTCGGCGATGTGGCCGGCAATGCCGCCAAGGCACGCGCGGCGCGGGCGCAGGCCAAGGCCGACGGCGCCGATCTCCTGGTGCTGTCCGAACTTTTCATTGCCGGCTATCCGCCTGAGGATCTCGTGCTCAAGCCGGCGTTTCAAGCCGCATGCCGTGCCGAGATCGAGGCGCTGGCGCGCGAAACCGCCGACGGCGGTCCTGCGGTTCTGATCGGCACGCCATGGGTGGACGAGGGCCGGCTTTACAACGCCTGTGCGCTGCTGGATGGCGGCCGCATCGCGGCGCTGCGCTTCAAGGTCAATCTTCCGAACTACGGCGTGTTCGATGAAAAGCGCGTATTCGCGCGCGGGCCGGTCTCCGGACCGATCACCATTCGCGGCGTGCGTGTCGGAATTCCCATCTGTGAAGATACATGGATAGAAGAATCCACCGAATACGAAAATGTCGTCGAATGTCTCGCCGAAACCGGCGCCGAAATCCTGATCGTGCCGAACGGCTCGCCTTATACGCGCGAGAAGAACGACATGCGTCTGTCGGTCTCGGTGGCGCGTGTCGCGGAAAGCGGCCTGCCGCTGATCTATCTCAATCAGGTCGGCGGGCAGGATGAACTGGTGTTTGACGGCTCGTCCTTTGCGCTGAATGCGGACCGCTCGCTGGCGCTTCAGTTGCCGGGCTTTGTCGAGAACATCACCACGGTGCGCTGGACCAAAGGCGAGGGCGGCTGGAGTTGCAAGGGCCCGGTCGCGCCGGTGCTCGACGGCGACAAGGGTAACTACGCCGCCTGCGTACTGGGCCTGCGCGACTACGTCGGCAAGACCGGATTTCCCGGCGTGCTGCTGGGCGTTTCTGGCGGTATCGACTCGGCGTTGTGCGCGGCGATTGCCGTCGATGCGCTCGGCGCCGACAAGGTGCGCGGCATCATGCTGCCGTTCCGCTTTACCGCGCAGGAGTCGCTCGACGATGCGGCCAAGCTGGCGAAGGCGCTTGGCATTCAGTACGACGTGCTGCCGATCGCGCAGGCCGTGCAGGGCTTCGAGGACATTCTCAAGCCGGTGTTCGCGGGGCGCGAGCGAGACGTCACCGAGGAAAACCTGCAGGCCCGCACGCGCGGCGTCCTGCTGATGGCGGTGTCCAACAAGTTCGGTTCGATGCTGGTGACGACCGGCAACAAGTCCGAAATGTCGGTTGGTTACGCCACGCTCTACGGCGACATGAATGGCGGTTTCAATCCGATCAAGGACATCTACAAGACCGAGGTGTTTCGGCTGTCGACCCTGCGCAATTCATGGAAGCCGGATGGCGCGCTTGGTCCGTCGGGCGAGGTCATTCCGCCGAACATCATCACGCGTCCGCCGACGGCGGAATTGCGCGAGAACCAGACCGATCAGGATTCGCTGCCGCCCTACGATGTGCTGGACGCGATCCTTGAGCGGCTGGTGGAGCGCGAGAATTCTGTCGCCTCCATCGTCTCTGAAGGTTTCGATTCCGACACCGTGGCGCGCATCGCACGCCTGCTCAACATCGCGGAGTACAAGCGCCGTCAGGCCGCGCCGGGTGTGAAGGTGACGCGCAAGAATTTCGGCCGCGATCGGCGCTATCCGATCGTCAACAAATTCCGGGACACCGGCAAGGCGCTGCCCGAGCCGGATCATGCGCTGGTGACGCGATCCGGCCGCGGCTCGGCGGAAGCTTTCGAGGGTTGAGTTTATCTCGCAGGAATGAACGTCGGCCCGACCGAGCGGATCGGCTTGTTGTCACCGGCCGCAGGCGCAGATCCAGCGGGAGGCGTCCCGGTTGGCAGCGGCTGGGCATTGGCGGGCGTCGCGACGCTGCCTGCTTTCTTTTGCGCCGGTGCAGGGCCCCGCGGCTGCGACATACGCTTGGAGCTTTCGTCGGTGACGATGATGTCACCCTGTTGTGCGGCAGCGGCCTTGTCGTCGATGTTCTTCAGTGCGTCGGACCAAGTTTGGCCGACGGCCTTGCAACTGCAGGTCTTGTCGAATGACTGGCGATACTTGAACGCGTTCGGCGACTGCGCGTAGGGCTGGCCGCTGATCGAGACAGCCTGATTCATGTCCTCGCCGGGATTGCGATAAGTGAACAAGGTCGCGTCGGCCGCAGGGCATAGCGCCTTGCAGGTCCGCTCATCGTCGGCGAAGCGGCTAGGCACGGTTGCGAACGAGATCGGGAAATAGTAGCCGTCGCAGCTTCGTGCGCAGACGGTGCGGTAGGTGCCCGAGGCCGCGCCGTTGTCCATCGGCACGCCGGGGTTATCGTTATTGCCGCCGCCGAACAGGTTTTCGAGGAAGCCGCCGCCGCTGTTGCGAAGCTGAGCGGCATATTGCGGGCCGCAATTGTTCTGGGCGAGGGCCATCAGTACCGAGCGACGCTGATTGTCGCGTTCCGGGCTTGCGCCCATGCCGCCGCGCAGCCGCTCCAGATTCGAGGAAATCTGGTCGAGGTTCTGACGCATCTGCTGGATCTGCGTATTGATCGGCCCGCACTGTGCGGATTGTCCGCTGAACAGCGAGAAAAATCCCGAGCTGTCGCAGCCTTGACGCCGGGCCTGACCCTGAAGGCGCTCCAGTTCGGCCTGCTGGCGGTTCTGGGCTTCCGCATAACGCCGAATCTGATCGGCCCGGGCAGGGTCGCCGCCGCCATTGTCGATCGCCGACAGTTGTCCGACCAGCCGCTGGCAGATCGGATTCGGCCCGCCGGGTGGAGGCGGGAAGCCTTGCTGCGCCATCGCGCCATTGCAGACGATTACCGCGCTCACGAGCGCAGCGCTGGCAACGATCCGTCGCAGATGAGAGAAATTCGGCAAACTGGCACGATCCGGGTGGCTGACCGCGGCGCGGCCGACGGACGCTGACATACTAGCTTCCGGCGGCAAGGTCACGTCGATTTACGGCCCGAGATAAGCCAGAGAATCGTGACCAAAAGAAGCCTGGCGGTCAGGTCGGAACCTGTGGAGGGGTCGTATCAGCGCTCGCAGGTAATGGCGATATATTCACCGTCGACGCGCGAAGCGGTCGAGACCGGGACTGCACCGGTCACCTCGTCCACGCGGAGACGGTGGTATCCGGTGGCCTGAGCGAAATCGCGTGACTGGCAATAGGCACGTGCGGCCGGAGCACCGCAGCTTTCACCCTTGGCAAGGCATTCGTCGACGCCATAGCCATCCGGCTGGTTGGCCACAATGAACACGCGGCTGTCGGCGCGGGTCTCGGCGGTGAGGGACGCAAGGACACACACAGACAACATGAACGCAAATCGCATGGATGCACCGGATCGGGAGGGGCCGCGCCCAGATCAATAAGCCCGAACGGTTAAGAATGATTAAGGACGGCGATTCCGTGGCAGGCGAGGCGTTAAGGCCGCACTGAAAATCGCCTGTGGATGATCTTGACGCGGTCCCCCCGGCTGGACCATTGTGCGCCCCATGAACGGTTCTCTCTCCATTTCCGGTATCTGCCGCGAGATTATTAGCTAGCGATTCGCTGGCTGGAGCCGTCTTTTCTCACATCGAGATCATTGGACGCCCGGCCGCAAGGCAAGGGATTGTATTTCCATGGAGCTCAAGCTCTACGACACGCTGACCAAGGAGAAGCAGCCGTTCCGGCCGCTCGATCCGAACAACGTGCGCATGTATGTGTGCGGACCGACGGTCTACGACTTCGCGCATATCGGCAACGCCCGCCCGGTCATTGTCTTCGACGTGCTGTTCCGCCTGCTGCGGCACGTCTATGGCGAAGGCCATGTCACCTATGTCCGCAACATCACCGACGTCGATGACAAGATCAACGATCGCGCGGCCCGCGACTATCCGAGCCTGTCGCTGAACGAGGCGATCCGCAAGGTCACCGAGCAGACTGAAAAGCAGTTTCACGAGGATGTCGACGCGTTGGGCTGCTTGCGGCCGACCGTCGAGCCGCGCGCGACCGAGCATATCGCGGAGATGCGGGCGATCATCGAAAAGCTGATCGCGGGCGGGAATGCCTATGTCGAGCAGGATCACGTCCTGTTCAAGGTGTCGTCCGATCCCAATTACGGCAAGCTGGCCCGCCGGTCGCTCGACGAAATGCTGGCGGGCGCTCGCGTCGATGTCGCGCCCTACAAGCATGACGCGATGGACTTCGTGCTGTGGAAACCATCGAAGCCGGGTGAGCCGTCATGGCCGTCGCCGGGCGGCATCACGGTGGAGGGACGTCCGGGCTGGCACATCGAATGCTCCGCGATGTCGTGGAAGCATCTCGGCGAACAGTTCGACATTCACGGCGGCGGCATCGATCTCGTATTTCCGCATCACGAGAACGAACTGGCGCAGTCCTGCTGTGCATTCCACAAAAATCGCATGGCGAATGTCTGGATGCACAACGGCTTCCTGCAGGTCGAAGGCGAGAAGATGTCGAAGAGCCTCGGCAACTTCGTCACGATCCGGGAGTTGCTGGTGGGCTGGCGGGGCCGTTCATGGCCGGGTGATGCGCTGCGCTTCGCGATGATGCAGACGCATTATCGCTCGCCCATCGATTGGTCGTTGGCCGCATGCGATGCGGCCCTCGCGACGCTGAAGGATTTCTTCAGTGTGGCCGCACCGACATCGGGGCCGCCGCCTGTGTCGATCGTGGAGGCATTGAGCGACGACCTCAACACGCCGAAGGTCATTGCCGAGCTTCATGCCCTGCGAAAGCAGGTTCAGAATATGGGCGACGAGGCATCGATGGCGCTGGGAAATGCACTGTCGTTCCTTGGACTCGATGCCACCCGTTTCGCCGCATGGATTTCACAGGCCAATGCCAATGCCGTTTCCAAGGCGGGCAATGTCGATGATCTGATCGTGGCGCGTGCGGAAGCACGTGCGCGCAAGGATTTCAAGGAATCCGACCGCATCCGCGATGAGCTTGCAGCGCGCGGCATCGTGCTCAAGGACGGCAAGGATGCGGATGGCAACCCGGTGACCACATGGGAGATCGCGCGATGACCAAGCCCGATACGCCGTTTCCAAAGCATCGCTATTACTACATCGCGCTCAAGTGGCTGCTGATCGTTGTCGCCGTCGTGTTGGCGCTGAAGCTGGTCAACGTGTGGTGAACAAGATGGCCCGATCTGTTTCCCAAGTCGGCTTGCGGCCGCTTCTGCCTGCGGACACGCCGGTGCTTGCGGCGATCTTTGTCGCCAGCGTCGATGAACTGGCCGAAGACGATTACTCCGAATCCCAGCGCGAGGCATGGGCGAGCACCGTCGAGGACGAAGACAAGTTCGGCAAGCGGCTCGCGGGCCAGCTCACGCTGGTGGCGACCATTGAAAGCTCGCCGGTGGGCTTTGCTTCGCTGAAAGGCAAGGATCATATCGATTTGCTCTATGTGCATCCAGGATTTGCGCGGCAGGGCGTCGCCACTGCGTTGTGCGAAGCGCTGGAAAAGCTTGCAGTTGCGCGGGGCGTGACCGCTTTGACGGTCGAAGCCAGCGATACGGCGGAGCCGTTTTTTGCTGCGCGAGGCTACGCGGCCCAGCAGCGCAATACTGTTTCGATTGGTGACGAATGGCTCACCAACACCACGATGAAGAAATCACTGGGCGGCGCAGTGCCGCAAGGCGGGATGCCGGGAAGACTGCCATGAGCCGGGAACGACTTTATCTGTTCGATACGACGCTGCGCGACGGCGCTCAGACCAACGGTGTCGATTTCACGCTGCACGACAAGCAGATCATCGCGGGCATGCTCGATGATCTTGGCATCGATTATGTCGAGGGCGGTTATCCGGGCGCGAATCCGTCCGATACGGAATTCTTTGCTGCCAAGCCGAAGTTCGATCATGCAAAGTTCACTGCCTTCGGCATGACGCGACGTGCAGGCCGCTCGGCGTCCAACGATCCGGGTGTCGCGGCGCTTCTCGAGGCAAAAGCAGATGCTATCTGCTTCGTGGCGAAGTCCTCCGAGTATCAGGTGCGTGTCGCGCTCGAGACCACCAACGAGGAAAATCTTGCCTCGATCCGCGACAGCGTCAGCACCGCGAAAGCTGCGGGCCGGGAAGTGATGCTCGACTGCGAGCATTTCTTCGACGGCTACAGGGAAAACCCGCAGTTTGCTTTGGCCTGCGCCAAGGCCGCTTATGACGGCGGTGCGCGCTGGGTCGTGCTGTGCGACACCAATGGCGGCACCATGCCGAACGAAATCGAAGCGATTGTCAGCGCGGTGGTGAAGCAGATTCCCGGGGACCATCTTGGTATCCATACCCATAACGACACCGAGCAGGCGGTGGCGAATTCTCTGGCCGCGGTGCGCGCGGGGGTGCGGCAGATCCAGGGCACACTGAACGGTCTTGGCGAGCGCTGCGGCAACGCCAACCTCTGCTCGCTGATCCCGACGCTGAAGCTGAAGAAGGAATTCGCCGACAGGTTCGAGATCGGCGTGTCGGACGACAAGCTGGCGACGCTGGTCCACGCCTCGCGCGCGCTCGACAACATTCTCAACCGCGCGCCGGATCGTCATGCGCCGTATGTCGGCGAAAGCGCCTTCGTGACCAAGACCGGTATTCATGCCTCTGCCGTCCTGAAAGATCCGCAGACCTACGAGCACATTGCGCCCGAGGCGGTCGGCAATCACCGGAAGGTGCTGGTCTCAGATCAGGCCGGACGCTCCAATGTCATCGCCGCGCTGGAGCGTGCAGGCCTTCCGTTCGACAAGAACGATGCCAAGCTGACGCGCCTTGTCGAGGAGATGAAGGAGCTGGAAGCGGCAGGCTATGCTTATGAGTCGGCGAACGCATCGTTCGACCTGCTGGCGCGGCGCACGCTCGGCAAGGTGCCGGATTTCTTCAAGGTTGTGCAGTTCGATGTGAATGTCGAGCAGCGTTACAACGCGCTGGCCCAGCGGGTCACAGTCGCGATGGCGGTGGTGAAGGTCGATGTCGCGGGCGAAATGCTGATCTCGGCGGCGGAAGGCAACGGCCCGGTGAACGCGCTCGACGTCGCGTTGCGCAAGGACCTCGGCAAGTATCAGAAGTATATCGATGGATTGAAGCTGGCCGACTACCGTGTGCGTATCCTCAACGGCGGTACGGAAGCGGTGACGCGTGTGTTGATCGAGAGTGAAGATGAAACGGGCGAGCGCTGGACCACCATCGGTGTGTCACCCAATATCATCGATGCGTCGTTCGAGGCGTTGATGGATTCGGTCATCTACAAGCTGGTGAAGTCGAACGCGCCGTCATAGCATTCGCCGACTGGGCCGGGAGTTCTTCGATGATCGACCATATCTCGGTGGGTGTTTCTGATATTGCGCGTTCGGCGGTCTTCTACGAGGCCGTCTTCGCGCCGCTTGGGATGGCGAAGCTGGTCGAGCGGCCAGCGACCGTCGGTTTCGGCAAGACTTATCCGGAGTTCTGGATCAATCTTCGTCCCGGCATGCCGCGCGTGGCGGCCGGAAGCGGCGTGCATATGTGCTTTCGTGCCAGAACCACTGAGGACGTCGCAGCGTTTTATGACGCCGCGCTGAAAGCGGGCGGCGCCGATGACGGCCCGCCCGGACTGCGTCCCCATGACCGGGTGAAGTACTTCGCCGCCTTCGTCACCGATCCGGACGGCAACCGTATCGAGGCGGTGACGTTTCTTAAGGAGGAATAGGCGCGTCTGGGCGCTTACAGGCGGCCGGCGACCTGATCGTCCATCAGCTTGGCGGCTTCGGGCATCTCTGCCGCCGCCTGTTGCAGCTTCGGCAGGATATCCTCGACGCGATCCGCAGTCAGAACATCGACCCACAGATTGGCGCGGATGAATTCCGTGCGCTTCATGTGATCGACCAGGACGAGCAGGGGGTCCCAGAAACCGGCGATATTGGCGAGCAGGATCGGCTTGCTGTGACGGCCGAGCTGCGACCATGTCATTTGCTCGACCAGTTCCTCCAGCGTGCCCACGCCGCCGGGAAATGCGACGAAGGCATCGGAATGTTCGAACATCAGCCGCTTGCGCTCGTGCATGTCCTTGGTGACGATGACTTCCTGCGCGTCTTTGAGGACATGTTCGCGCTTGGTCAGGAAGGTCGGGATGATACCGGTGACCTTGCCACCCTGACCGAGCGCGCCGGCTGCGACGGCGCCCATCAGGCCAACGGAGCCGCCGCCATAGACAAGGCCCACGCCATTCTGGGCGAGGACCGCGCCGAAGGTTGTGGCCGCGTTGACGAATTCAGGATTGGTGCCGGGGCCGGAACCGCAATAAACGCAAACGTTCTTGATTGTACCCATATCTGGCGATGTGGCATCGCAATACGACATCGTCAAGACACGGCTTGAGCCCTGCAAGTCTGATATTCCGCAGGACGGGCTTTCTAGAAAAAGAATCGCCGGAATAGGGTGCGAAAAACGCCCAAAGGTCCTATATGGCGGTCATGATTTTCCCAGCACAACGCGCCCGCCGCGCGGGGCCGTATGCAGCCTTCGAGGCGACTGACATTTAATGGCCCACCTTTATCCTGCCCAGCCCGAGGACGCGCTGGACGACACCAGTCTGCCGACACCCGCTGACCTGAAAGCCGAGCAGGCGACCCTGTTCGGGACGCTTTCGCATTTGTGGCCGTTTATCTGGCCGAGCGAGCGCTTCGATCTCAAGATGCGCGTGGTCTGGTCGATGGTGTTGCTGCTGATCGCCAAGGCAGCGACGCTGGTGGTGCCGTTCACTTTCAAATGGGCGGTAGATGCGCTGACCGGCGCAGACACCGCGCCCGTGCAGGCGTCGAATTGGACGCTGTGGCTGATCGCATCGCCGATTATCATGACGCTGAGCTATGGCGCCATGCGCATCATCATGATGGTGCTGACGCAATGGCGTGACGGCTTGTTCGCCAGCGTCGCGATGCATGCGGTCCGCCGTTTGGCCTATCTCACCTTCGTCCACATGCATGAGTTGTCGCTGCGCTTCCATCTGGAGCGCAAGACCGGCGGTTTGACCCGCGTGCTCGAGCGCGGTCGCACCGGAATCGAGACCATGGTGCGCATGGTCATCCTTCAGCTCGCGCCGACCATCGTCGAGCTGGTGCTGATGATGGGCGTGCTCCTGTGGCAGTTCGACTGGCGCTATGTGCTGGTGACGTTCGTGACCGTCGTCATCTACATGCTGTTCACGTATTATGCGACGGAATGGCGGATCGAAATCCGCCGCCGCATGAACGATTCCGACACGGAGGCGAACACTAAGGCGATCGACTCGCTGCTCAATTACGAGACGGTGAAGTATTTCAGCGCGGAGGAGCGCGAGGCGCGGCGTTACGACAAATCGATGGAGCGTTACGAGCGTGCCAGCGTCAGCACCTATACATCGCTGGCGCTGCTCAACACCGGGCAGGCCATCATCTTCACCATCGGCTTGAGCGCGACCATGCTGATGTGCGCCATCGGCGTGCGCAACGGCACGCAGACGGTGGGTGATTTCGTCATGATCAATGCCATGATGATCCAGCTCTACCAGCCGCTGAATTTCATGGGCATGGTCTATCGCGAGATCAAGCAGGCGGTGATCGACATCGAGAAGATGTTCGGCGTGCTTTCCCGGCATCCCGAGGTAAAGGATATTCCGAGCGCGCAGCCGCTGCACGTCGCCGCCGGCACCGTGCGTTTCGACGATGTGCGCTTTGCCTACGATCCCGAGCGGCCCATTCTGAAGGGCTTGAGCTTCGAGGTGCCTGCGGGCAAGACCGTCGCCATTGTCGGCCCGTCGGGGGCGGGCAAGTCCACCATCTCGCGGCTGCTGTTCCGGCTTTACGATGTGAGCGGCGGCCGGATCACCATCGACGGCCAGAACATTCGCGACGTCACGCAGGCATCGCTCCGCGCGTCCATCGGTATGGTGCCGCAGGATACCGTGCTGTTCAACGACACCATCCGTTACAACATCCGCTATGGCCGCTGGAATGCAACCGACGCGGAGGTGGAAGCAGCGGCTGCGATGGCGCAGATCGACGGCTTCATTCGCCGCTCGCCCCATGGCTATGATACCGAGGTGGGCGAGCGCGGGCTGAAGCTCTCCGGCGGCGAGAAGCAACGTGTCGCCATCGCCCGCACAATTCTCAAAGCGCCGCCGATTCTCGTGCTGGACGAAGCGACCTCGGCGCTCGACAGCCACACCGAGCAGGAAATCCAGGACGAGTTGGACAAGGTGTCGCGCGGCCGCACGTCGCTGGTGATCGCGCATCGGTTGTCCACGATTGTCGGAGCCGACGAGATCATCGTGCTCGATCAGGGCCGTATTGCCGAACGTGGCACCCATTCGCAACTCCTAGCCGCAAACGGCCTTTACGCGAGCATGTGGAACAGGCAACGTGAGGCTCAGGAAGCGCGGGAAAAGCTGGCCACGATGGCCGACGAGAACATCGCGCCCAATCGTGTGCCGCCGCCAGTCGACGATTCGCTGGCAGCGCCGGAAGCCGCCGAATAATTTCATCCAAGTCTAACCGCAGGTTCGTGAATCCATGTCCGTCGTGAAGTCCATCCGCGATCAAATTCCGCCGATCCATCCGGAGGGCTATCCCTTTATCGGTGCATTCGCCTTCGCCAGCCTGATCCTGTTCTGGATCTGGACCCCGCTTGGCTGGATCGGTTCCGCGCTGACCGTCTGGTGCGCGCTGTTCTTCCGCGATCCCGTGCGTGTGACGCCGGTCCGGGAAGGCATCGTGGTGTCACCGGCGGACGGCCGGGTGTCGATGGTGGTGCAGTCCGTGCCGCCCGCCGAACTCGGGCTCGGCGACAAGCCGCTGCCGCGCATTTCGATCTTCATGAGCGTGTTCAACTGCCATGTGAACCGCAGTCCTGTCGCTGGCCGGATCGAGCGCATTGCCTATCGGCCCGGCAAGTTTCTCAACGCCGACCTCGACAAGGCGAGCGAGGACAATGAACGCAACTCGCTGGTGATTTCGACCCCGGCGGGCCGCATCGGCGTGATCCAGATCGCGGGTCTCGTGGCACGGCGCATCGTGTCCTTCGTCAAGGAGGGGCAGGTTCTCGGCGCGGGTGAGCGTTTCGGCCTGATCCGCTTCGGGTCGCGGCTCGACGTCTATCTGCCGGAAGGCGCCAAATCGCTGGTCTCGGAAGGCCAGACAGCCATTGCTGGCGAAACCGTGCTGGCGGATTTCAAGCTCGGCGACGGCGGCCGCAGCTACCGGGTCGATTAACCAGTCGTCCATCAGGCTTTTCGCCACAATGGTGAAGGAGAGTGGGGCCTGCTATACAAGGCCCCATGACCATGCTTCCCGATCCCAGTTCGTCCGACTTGCGCCGCCGCCGGTTTCGTCAAATTCCGGTCCGGACGCTCGTGCCCAACGTCATTACGTTGCTGGCGATCTGCGCCGGTCTGACGGCGATCCGGCTGTCGATCGAAGGCCGCAACGAACTGGCGCTCGGCGCCATCGTGTTCGCCGCGATCCTCGATGGGATCGACGGGCGCGTGGCGCGCATGATCAAGGGACAGTCCCGCTTCGGCGCCGAACTCGACAGCCTTGCGGACTTCGTCAATTTCGGTGTGGCGCCGGCGCTGATCCTGTATTTCTGGCAGCTCCATGACCTGAACAATGTCGGCTGGATCGCGGCGATGATCTTTGCGATCAGCGGCGGGCTGCGGCTGGCGCGTTTCAACGCCACCATGGACGATCCGAACAAGCCGGCATTCGCCGCGAATTACTTCACCGGCGTGCCTGCGCCGCTGGGTGCCATCTGCGTGCTGCTGCCGATGTATCTGGTGTTTATCGGCGGGCCGCAGTTGCCGACTCCGATCATTGCGATCTTCACGCTGGCGATTGCGTTCCTGATGGTATCGCGCCTGCCGGTGTTTTCCGGCAAGATGCTCGGCGGCAAGATCGCGCCGGACATGGTGCTGCCGGTGGTCGTGCTGGTGGTGCTGTTTATCGCGGTGCTGATCAGCTACCCGTGGCATCTGCTGACTTGCGGCTCGCTGATCTATCTCCTGAGCCTTCCGATCGGATGGAAGTCGTACCGGGATCATGAGCGCCGTGCACGTGCGGCCGAGGCGGCGGCGCAGCCGTCCACCAGCTTCGGCGGCGATGTGCCGGACTTTTCCACGCCTGCCGAGACGGCTTCGGATGATCGCCCTGCGCGGTTGAACTAGCGCTCCCACGCGTCTTAACCAGTCGTTCATACTTAAAATTACGTTTACGCGAATTTAATCGCCTCGACGCTAGGGTTCCGACGCGCGCTCAGAACGGGCTGCGCTGTCGCGTTGCGTCGGAGTGTTTCAATGGATATCGCCACCGGGGCGGGCCTGCTCATTGGAGTTATCGTTCTCACCATTCTGGTGCTGCTCGGCGGTGACTTCAGGATTTTCTACGATGTCCACGCCGTCATCATCATCTTCGGCGGCTCCTTCGCCGCGACCCTGATCCGTTTTCCTTTTGCCGCCATCATCCACGGCATGCCGATGGGCATGAAGTATGCGTTCACGATGCGCAACAAGACGTCGCGTGAACTGGTGGATGAATTGGCGCAACTCGCGGAAATCGCCCGCAAGCAGGGGCCTGTCGGCCTCGAAAAGGTCGAAACCGACGATGCCTTTCTCGCCAAGGGAATCCGCTATGTGGCGGACGGTTACGATCTGGATTTCATCCGCGACAATCTCGAGCGCGATCGCGACAACTTCCTCATGCACCTGAACGAGGGCGGCAAAATCTATCGCGCCATCGGCGACTGCGCCCCGGCGTTCGGAATGATCGGCACGCTGATCGGCATGGTTCAGATGTTCTCCAATATGTCCGACCCGTCCAAGCTCGGTCCGTTCATGGCGATTTCACTGCTGGCGACCTTGTACGGCGCGCTGGTTGCGAACCTGATCTGTTTGCCGATCGCCGACAAGCTGCACGTCAAGGTGACCGATGAAGACACCAATAGGACGCTGATTATCGACGGCATCCTGATGATCCGTGACGCGAAGTCTCCGACGCTCGTGCGTGAAATGCTGCTGGCGTATCTGCCCGAGAAGCATCGCCATGAAGAGGGCGAGCCGGTTCCGGCTTGACGTTCGCGCTTGATGTAGGACGGCAGGGAAGATGGCCAAGAAAAAGAAGGGCGACGAGCACGCGGGCGGTCACGGCTGGTTCGTGACCTTCGCTGACCTGATGGCGCTTCTCATGAGCTTCTTCGTGATGCTCGTGGCGTTCTCGACCCAGGACCAGCAGAAGTTGAAGATCGTCGCCGGCTCGATGCGCGATGCTTTCGGCGTCCAGAATCAGTCGCGCTTTTCCGGCCTGATCGAGTCCGACGGATTGCCGACGCGCCCCAAGATGCGCAACGTTGCCCATATTCCGCCCGAGGAAGCCTCCAACAATCCGACGCCGGATCAGGAAGACCGGAACAAGACGGCCGGCGCGCGGATGAAGACGGATCGTGAATTTGCGCTGGCGTCGGCGTCGCTGCGCCAGTCGCTGCAGGACCTGCCGGAAATCTCCGAACTGTCCAAGCACATCATGTTCGAGGAAACCAAGCAGGGGCTGAACCTCGAAATCGTCGATCAGGATGGCCGCGCCATGTTCGCCGACGGTTCCAAGCAGCCGCTGGAGCGGACCCGCCGCCTGATCCAGAAGCTTGCGGGACCGCTGAAGGCGACACCGCTGCCGATCTCGATCGTCGGCCACACCTCCGCCGACTATGTTCCCCTGAGGTCGGGTTATGGCGGGTTCGACCTGTCCGCGGACCGGGCCAATGTTGTTCGGCAGATCCTGGAGCAGGAGGGGCTGC
>ERZ778022.1626-NODE-1626-length-28482-cov-4.750449_pt1 | contig 28482 bp, 26 predicted proteins | sample MGYA00375752_ERZ778022 | MGnify/ENA primary metagenome ERZ778022 (study PRJEB29350, sample SAMN05389826) | bioreactor metagenome | isolation source: Thiocyanate bioreactor | place: South Africa: University of Cape Town | collected 2014-04-04 ...
GGTCTTGTCGGTATAGCGGGCACGGGCGTTGAGCGAGAGCACTTCCACCGCCGGCGGGGAATAGTCGAGCTGGACGACGCCGCTGAAGCGGAACGCGCCCGGCACGTCCTTCCCGACGAGCCACGCCACCGAGGAGTTAAGGTATTCGGACTTGTCGAGGTAGAGCATGGAGGCCACGCCGCGCAGACGCGGGGTGATCTTCCAGTCGACCGTCGCATCGATTCCCTGATACCGGGCGACGCCGTCCTGCACATAGCGGTTCGCGGCGTCGGCATAGCCGGTGCCGCGATCCAGCCGGAACAGCGCCAGCGTGGCCGTGACATCGGCGTTCGTAAACTTGGCGCCGAACTCGATCTGCTTGCTGCGGATCGGCCCCAGTTGCTCCCCAGCGTTGGCGTAGGAATTGCCCACGGTCGTTCCCGGCTCCAGCGATTCGACATAGCTGCCGTAGAGCGTGAGCTGGTTGCTCGGCTTGAACAACACCGCGATGGTCGGGGTCAGGGAACCCGTGGAGTAGAGCGTCCGGGTCTCGACCCCCGTGCCCGAAGTGAAACTCCAGGTGCTGGAGCGCTGGCTGAAGTCCGTATAGCGCAGGCCGACGATGATCGAGAACTTCGAGACATCGATCGTATCGCTGATGAACAAGGCCTTCTGCTTGTTCCCGCTCTGCGGAACCGTGTACTGGGTTCCGTTGAACTGCGGCTGGTAGACCAGCTCCGCCACTCCGGACAGATTGCGCGTGCCCCGCGCCACGTAGGACTGGACGAAGTAGTTGTAACCGATGTCCGCGCTGTTTTCCTGATAGTTGGCCCCGAAGACGATGCTGTGGTTGAGCGGGCCGGTCTTCACCTGGCCGGCGACCTTGATCTGCGCGGTGGTGAAATCATAGACGTAGAGGCTGTCGTAGGTCCGGTCCTGGTAGTTTCCGGCGACATCGGTCAGGTAGATGTAGTCGAGCGAAAGGGTATGCCGGTTACGGCTCTTGCCGACGTTCAGCCGCACATCCCACTCCGGCGCGAACTGCCAGGAGAGATCGGTCGACACATCCCAGAACTCGCTGAGATCGTATGAATTGTCGGGCTGCGGATTGATCCAGTCGCGATTGAACGTGGGCAGCGCCGCCGACGTGTAGTTCGGCAGGTAGAAGATCGGCGTCGGCTTCCTGATGCGGGTGCGTTGGTAGAGCATATCCGCGCTCCACTTCAGGTTCGGCGTGATATCGGCATCCAGCGCCAGGGCCGCGCCGCCGCGCTTGACATAGGTGCCCTGGTTAGCGCTGCCCTCCTGGTACAGCAGGTTGACGCGATAGCCCAGGCCGCCCAGCCCTTCGATCCGATCGCCGTAGTCGACATGCCCCTGGAACAGACCATTCGAGCGGAACCCCGCGTTGAGGGTGAGCACGCGCTCAGACTTGGGACTCTTCGTGACGTAGTTCACGACCCCGGCCGGCGCGGCGAAGCCGTACATGAAACCCGTGGCGCCCTTGAGCAACTGGATCTCATCGACGAATTCCGACGGCAGGGTAACGCCAAAGAGATTGGTCGGCACGCCGTTCAGGCGGATGCTGCCGCTCGTCGACGACAGCGGCAAGCCGCGGATGGTCAGATAGGACGAATAGGGATTGAACTCGCCCGCGGCCTGGCGCGTGACCGCCGCGGCGTCGGCGAAGGCGCCGTAGAGGCTCACCGGCTGAAGATCGGCGATCTGCGCTTCGGATATCGAAGTCGTCGAGAACGGCGTCGACATCGGGGTCAGGTCACCCAGCGCGCCCGCGCTTGCGAGCTGCCGTTGGCCGGTGACGCGGATTTCGGTCACATCTCGCCCCTCGTCGCTCGCCGTCCCGCCATCGTCAGCGCGTTCGCTGGCAGCCAGGGCACCCGAATTGTCGGCCTCGGCGGCGACCGCGAGCTGCGCCGAGACCGGCCCGACGAGTGCGGTGCCCAGCAGGAATGCGAATCCCCGCCCCAGATATTTGCGATTGTTGGACATTCCCATGCTCCATGTTTTTGCCGCGCCGACCGGGCGACAAGAGATTTCCGCTTCACGAATAATGGGGCAAATTCATGTGCGCGTGGCACCCCGCCAGCCTGCGCTCACGCATCGGCCCGCGGCTCGCTCCGATTTCACGGGATCGCTGGATCGCTCCCCATCTCGCGCCACACTCATGTCATTCCCCCTTTTGGCCGGGCCGCCTGCACCGGGCAGGCCACCTAGCTTTATCTCTCCATCCCCATAAGAGGTGATATTCTACGGCCTCATTGGATAAATCAACACACAATGTTCTAATATTTGCCAATAAAGTGGAAAATTATACCGAAATTTCCCATATTATCGAATTTCCACCCCGTCACGAAAGGACCGTCGCGCTCAGAGCGCAGCGATGAGAGCATCCACCAGTTGCTGCCGGGGCGCGATCGATGAGAGCAGGCAGTGCTCCTGCAACGTGTGTGCGCCATGCCCGAGCACGCCGAGGCCGTCCAAGGTCGGGACGCCCAGCGCCGCGACGAAATTCGCATCCGAGCCGCCGCCGGTCATGTCGAGTTCGGTGACGCTCTGACCGAGGCGCTCGGCTTCCTCGTGGAGCGCCTGGAAAAGCCTTGCGGTTCCGGGGGACCGGGTGAACGGTGGCCGGTTGAACCCGCCGCCGATCGCGATCGTGGTATCCGGCGTCACCGGACGCAGCGACTGGATACGACCGGCGATCCGCTCCGCCTCTTCGGCCGAGGCGACGCGCACATCGACGGAAAAACCGCAACAGCGCGGCACCACGTTGGCCCCCGTGCCGCCACGGATCGTCCCGACCGAAACCGTCGTGCCCCTTTCGTAGTCGGTGAGAGCCTCGAGGGCGACGATCTGGCGGGCCGCCTCGACAATGGCGTTGCGGCCGTCCGCATGGTGCGTGCCGGCATGGGCGGAGCGCCCTTCGACGTCGAAATCGAACCAGCCCACGCCCTTGCGGGCCGTGACGATCCCGCCGTTCGGACGGCCCGATTCGAACACCAGCGCATAGTCCGCCGATGCGGCGAGTTGCTCGATCAGGTCCCGGCTGGTCGGACTGCCGATCTCCTCGTCGGAGGTGATGATCATCGTCACCGGCTTGTCGCCAGACAGCGCAGCCCGATTGACGGCCTGCATTCCGATGAAGATGCCGCCCTTCATGTCGTAGACACCGGGGCCGAAGAGGCGGTCACCCTCGATCCTGACCGGCAGGTCGGAAGCCGCCGTGCCTGGCGGATGCACCGTGTCCAGATGGCCGACCAGCAGGGCGCCCGACCGCCCCTCCACCGCAGCCGGCGTGCGCAGGATGAGATGATCGCCCAGTCCGTCGCGACCGCTGACCCGCTCGACGCGCACCATGGGGCCGACGCTGCCCAGGGCGAGATCCATCATCCGGTTGACCATCGCCCCGTCATGGCTGGGGCTCTCGGTCAAGGCCCATTCGACCAGCGTACGGCATGCCTCATTCATCGCGCTGAACTTTCCTCGAAGCGGCTTTCGCCAGGACCCTTGAAGGCCCACATCTCCAGCAACGGCACTGCGGGAAACTTCATCCCGAATCCGCAGCCATCATCGTATATTTATACCGTTTTTTATTCATATTGAGATTGTATGTCCACAAAAAATCGATAATTTCAGCACGTATCTTGATAATTCATCCATTTCACCGAAAATGCGAGGTTTCCCAGATGCACGAGCTTCAGGAAGCGGACGTTCGCATCCTCTCCGCCCTCCAGTTGGACGGCGGCCTGTCGATCGCCGCCCTTTCCGAAAAGGTGAACCTTTCGCACAACAGCGTCTGGCGCCGGATCAAGACACTGGAAAGCGATGGGGTGATCCAGCGCAGGGCCGTCATCCTGAGCGCAGAGAAGATCGGCCTCAACTTGACGGTGTTCGTGAGCATCAAGGCCAGCGAGCATTCCGAGGAGTGGCTCGAGCGTTTCGCCGCCGTCGTGCGGGATTTGCCCGAAATCGTGGAACTCTACCGCATGACCGGCGACGTGGACTACCTGATGAAAGTCCGGGTTTCGAGCATTTCGGACTACGACGTGGTATACAAGAAGCTCATTGCCGGGGCGAAGCTGGTCGATGTCAGCTCGGCCTTCGTCATGGAGGAGATGAAGCATACGACCGCGCTGCCCTTGAAGGCCAAGCCGCGCGCGGCCCTGCCTCCCTCACCGGCTTGCCCGCCACGCTAGAGTCCGCTGCGGTAAAGGATGTAGGCGGCCACCGCGAAGATCACGAGCGAGAACAGCTTCCTGAGATAGCCGGTAGCCGAAAGGCGGCGCGCAAGGCGGGCGCCAAGATGGCTGCCGAGCACACCGCCCGCGATGAAGGCGAACGCTAGCGGCCAGTCGATGAGGCCCGAGGTCGCATAGTTGAGCGCCGTCGTCATCCCGAACGCGGCGACGGCCAACAGGCTGGTGCCGACGGCGTTGATCATCGACATCCGCGTGGACGCGATCAGTCCGGGCACGATCAGGAATCCGCCGCCGATGCCGAAGAAGCCGGAGAAGAGGCCGGTGACGAGGGCCACGCCGACGACCCGGGGCAGGTGGCGCCAGTCGCAATCCGCGCCCCGGCTTTCGCCGCCGCTATGGCGGCGCAGCATCAGGATACCGACCAGGACCATCACCAGCGCGAACCAGCAGAGGAGCTTCTCCCCGTCATAGGCCTTGCCGAGGGTAGATCCGGCCAAGGCGCCAACGACGCCGACGCCGGCATAGATGGCCCCGCAGCGCCATTTCACCGAGGCCGCGCGGGCGTGGTGGATTAGGCCGCTCAGCGCATTGACCGCGACAGCGAGCGCCGAGGTGCCGATCGCGACATGGGCGCTGGGAACACCGACGACATAGACCATCAGCGGCACCGCCAACACCGACCCGCCGCCTCCGACCAGTCCCAGCGACAGGCCGACGATTCCTCCCGAAAGCACGGCCAGGAGATATTGCAGCCCGCTAAGCACGGCAGGGCGGGCCCGAAACGCCGCTCACATCGCGTCCAGCGGAATGCGCAGATAGCGCCAGCCGTTGCTTTCGGCGGGCGGCAGCTTCCCACCCATCATGTTGACCTGGACGGAGGGGAGCAACAGCCGCGGTAGCGTCAGGGTCCGGTCGCGAGCGGTGCGAAGCTCGACGAACGCATCCTCGGTAACGCCCAGGTTAGCATGCACGTTGGCGAGACGCTGCGCGCGCATCGTCGATTCCCACGCGAACGCGGAGCGTCCCGGCGCCTTGTAATCGTGGCAGGTGAACACGCGGGCCGCATCGGGCAAGCGCTGGAGGCGTCGGATCGAGCGGAACAGCGTCCGGGCATCGCCGCCTGGGAAATCGGCCCGCGCCGTCCCGAAATCCGGCATGAACAGAGTGTCGCCGCAGAACACGGCATCACCGATCACGAAGGCCATGTCGGCTGGGGTATGGCCGGGAACGTGCAGCGCGATGCCCGGCAGCTCTCCGATCGCAAGATTGTCGCCGTCATCGAGCAGCCGATCGAAATCCCGGGAAGCAGGCCGCGTCCCCACCGCGGCGTTGAAGATGCCACCGAAGAGCCGGCGCACGGTTTCCACTTCCCGGCCGATCGCCACGCCGCCGCCGAGCCGCTGCTGGACATAGGGCGCTGCCGACAGATGATCGGCGTGGACATGGGTTTCGAGTATCCAGTCGACGCGCAGGCCCGCCGCGCGGACATGATCGATCAGGGTGTCCGCCGAAGCCGTGCCCACCCGGCCCGATTCCAACTCGAAATCCAGGAGCGGGTCAATGATCGCGGCGCGCCGGGTTGCGGCGTCGTGCACGAGATAGCTCACCGTGAAGGTGGCCTCGTCGAAGAAGGGCACGACCACGGGCGCGCATCCTTCGGCCAGCGACCGTTCGACGAGGGCTTGGGCACGCGCCAACACTGCTGCGGACTCCTGTTCCGGCATGGGCTCAGGCCGTGTTCTTCGCCTTGGGCGAGAAGACGGCGCGACAGGGGTCCGCGTCGTAGTGGCGAACGAAATCAGGCGCGTCGCGAGCGAGGGTCGCCACGGCGTCGAGGATGAAGGACACCTCGCTGTCGCTCATCAACACGCTGAAGTTCAACCTGGTGAAGCCCGGCTTCTCCAGTTCATCGCCGTGCAGGATGGCCTGCCGCATGCGCTCGGACGCCGCCGCGTCGATCGACAGCAGGCGGTGGGCGTAAGGGCCCGCGCAGGCACAGCCGCCGCGCGCCTGGATACCGAAGCGATCGCTCAGCATCCGGGTGATCAATTGCTGATGGACGTGGCCGCCGCGGCCATCGCCGATGCGGAATGCGAAGATGGGCAGGCGCGGATGCGCCGCGTTCCCCAGCAGCTCCAGGTTCGGTATCCCGCTCCAGAAGGACATCGCACGCTCGACGAGCACGTCGTTCCTGGCCGAGATCACGTCCCGGCCGATGGCATCCTTGACGAGGAAGGCCAGGGCGGCGCGAATGTCGCCGATGACGTTGGGCGTGCCCGCCTCCTCGCGGACCTCGACCGCATCGCTGTAATCATGCCGCGTCGGGGAGACGAAGCGCACCGTGCCCCCGCCCGGCCAGGACGGCCGGCTTGCGCGCACGGCATCGCGGCGCACGATCATGACGCCCGACGCGCCCGGGCCGCCGATGAACTTGTGCGGCGACACCACCATCGCGTCGATCGCGCAGTCGGGAGCCGGCCGCATCGCGATGGGGACATAGGGCCCGGCCCCGGCATAGTCCCACACCATCAGCGCCCCGCGCTCCTTCACGATGCGGGTCACTCTCGCGACGTCGGTCAGCACGCCGGTGACGTTGGAGGCTGCGGTCATCGCGCAGACGACCAAGTCGGCAGGCGCGTCGAGCGCCCGGCGCAAGGCATTCTCGTCCGGCCCGCCACCGGGGGCTTCGTCCAGCTCGATCACCTCCGCGCCGGACTCGCGCCAGGGCAGCAGGTTGGAATGGTGCTCGTAGGGTCCGAGGATGACGCGCACGGTCTGGCCGCGGGAGACCGCCTCGCCTACGCCCAGCAGCGTCACCAGGCGATTGATCCCCGCCGTCGCCCCGGACCCGGCGAAAATCACGGCATAGTCCTGATCGGCCCCGCACAGGGCAGCGATCGCGGATCGCGCCTGGCGGCGCAGGCGGGTCATGAAGCCGCCGCAATAGGAAGCCTCGGTATGGCTGTTGGCGTAGAACGGCAGCACCTCCTCCAGGACGAAGCCCTCGACCTGCGCCAGGGCCCGGCCGGAGGCGACGTAGTCGGCGTACAGCAGGGGGTGATCGCCGAACGGGCCCGGAACCATGCGCCCCTTTCCGATCGAGCCTTCGCGCAGCTCCGCCAGCACATCGCGCCCGGCCAATCCCTGGCGGAACGCGCGGAGCAGGCCCTCCACTCGATCCGGATCGTCGCAAACCATTGGTTTCTCCGCTGAGAATCGGTAAATTCAATCTATATTATTGGATAATATCAAAACATATATCAACATATATAGCTATTATGTCAAACATACATTCTATAAATCAGTGAAATGGGCTGGAGTGCCAAGCCGTCCCAGGCCCATGGACAGACCGGGCGCCCCCTCGATTTCACCTAGCTAAGCGCCACGCCTTGGCGGTAGGAACGTGGACGAACGCGAGGGGGAACGTGCATGACGCTGAATGCCGCACTGGACGAGCAGGACCTCAAGATCCTCGAAGTGCTGCAAATGGACGGCTCGCTTTCCATCGCCGCCGTGGCGGAGCGCACCGGGCTCTCCCAGAACGCCTGCTGGCGCAGGATCAAGCGCCTGGAGGACGACAAGGTCATCACCGGCCGGGTTACGCTGGTCGACCCGGTCAAGCTCGGCCTGGACCTGACGGTGTTCGTTCACGTCAAGGCCAGCGAGCATTCCGAGGAATGGCTCCGCAGCTTCGCGGATGCCGTGCAGAGCATACCTGAAGTGGTCGAATTCTACCGCATGGCGGGAGAGGTCGACTATCTACTGAAAATCGTCGTCGAAAACATCGCCGCCTACGACGCGGTGTACAAGCGCCTGATCTCCGCGGTGAAGATCGTCGATGTCAGCTCCACCTTCGCGATGGAAGAAATCAAGCGGACGACGGCCCTGCCGCTTCATCACCGGCATACCGCGAACGGCAAGTGAGCCTCACGCCCGAAGCCCTAGCCGGAGCGTCGCATAACCTGCCCAACAGCTTGCTTCAGACCTGAGCAGGATCATCGCCGATCCCCGCGCGGCAAGGCCGCAGCTAGCGCCTATGCGGCCATCGAGAACCGCGATATGCACGCGCCGGCCGAACGATACGGCCGCCGGAAACCTCGGACGCTTCAGCCTATGGAGGGCGAATGGGAGCAGACATATCCCGCGTGGAGGACAGGACCTCTCGCCGAACGAGGCGCGCCATGGACGCGCACGGCCCGCAAGCCGCCCTGGGTGTGCCAGGGCGCAAGTCCACCAAGGCAAGCCTGATCGACGTGGCCGAGAAGTTCTTCGGCACCCACGGCCTCGAAGGAAGCTCGCTGCGCGAGATCGCGGCCGCGGCCGGGCAGAGGAACTACAACGCCGTCCAATATCACTTCGGCAGCAAGCGCGGACTGATCAACGCCATCCTCGACGTGCGCTTCCGCGAGGTGGACGAGATCCGCAAGAAGCTCATCGCCGCGAGATATGCGGACGCGGACATCGCGGCATTGAGCGTGAGCGAGTTGCTCAGGCTCATCTGGGAACCCGTTTTCTTTATCGCACATAGCGGCGTGAGCGATTTCTGCCGGTTCCAGTTGCAATACCGCCTGAACTCATACGAGGCGGATCACCCGTTCTACGCGCTGGATGAAAGTTCGGTCCTGAGAGAGGCGATCAGTCGCGATCAATCCCGGCCGAGCATGTACAAGGTCGCCGAGGCGCTGCGGAACAAGCTCCCGCACCTGGACGAGGCCAGCTTCCACAAGCGGACCGCGACCATCGGCTATATGTTCCTCTGCTTCGTGGTCGAGCAGGACAATGCGCGACTGCGCAAGGGAAGCGCTTCCGCCGAGCCGGACTTCGAACTGATCCTGGAGATGATGACCGCGGCGCTTTCCGTGCCCGTGTAGGGCGTTACGGCCATCGCCAGACCAACGGAAAACGGCCGGAGGATTTCCCTCCGGCCGCAATTTCCGCAGTCGCGAATGCAGGTCAGAACTTCTTGCGCAGGCCAAGCTGGAAATAGCGGCCCAGCGTGAAGGCGGTGGTCGGGTCGAAGCCCGGCGTGCCCACGCCGTTCGACTTGTAGACCGGCGGATCGGCGTCGAACAGGTTCTGGATGTTCAGCGAGAGCGACAGGTCCTTGAACACGCCTTCTGACTTGCGCGATTGCGTTGCTTGGGGGGACGAATGTTAACCGCCCCGCATCATACTGGCGGGATGAAAGCGCGGCCCCAGCCTCTGCGGATCGGTCCTGGCACACTGGTCGTCGGGAGCGCCCTGCTGGTCCTGTTCCTTTCGGCGAGCCTTGCCGGTGCGCAGGCGGCCGGGCCGACCGTTCGGGTGATCGAGACCTATCCCGCGGGCGGTTCCCCCGTCCTGCCGCGCAACCAGGACTTCTACCTGCGCCTGGCCTACGAGACCGACAAGCCGCTCGGCATCTGGATCACGCCCTACTTCCAGGGCAAGGCGGTTTCGGCCGGGACCAGCCCCTCGGTGAGCTACCGCGGCAAGGGCGAGGCGCTGGCCTGGTTCTTCTTCATGCGGCCGGGCCAGCGCGCCGACGAAATCCGCATCCGCGCCGGCGACGGGGGATACGACATGCCGGTGGTCGCGTCCTATCGCGTGCACGTGACCGGCGGGGACTTCCCGGCGTCGTCCTCGCCATCGCCCTGGGCGCCGACCGAGCCGGCCTGGGTGAAGGACCTGCGGGAGCAGACCAATCGGCAGGTCGCGGCAAATGTCACCGCCTCGCAAGGGTCGGCCGGGCCGGGGGCCTCGCTGTTCCTCGGCGGCTTCATGCTCGCCATCGCCGCCCTTGCGCTGGCGGGGCTGGCCGCGCCGATCTGGGCCATGCGCCGCTGGCGGGGCGGCTGGCGGCTGGCCGCCGCGGTTCCCCTCGCCCTGCTCGGCTTCGTCATCCTGCGCATCGTCGCCGGAACCGCGATCGATCCCACGTCGCACAACCTCTGGCCGTTCGAGATACTGCTGACGGGCCTCATAGGCCTAGGCATCCTCACCCTGCTGGCCCTGGCGCGCCGCTTCGTCTCGGCGGAGCGCTGACATGGCCGATCCCACCAGAGCCGATCCTCTCGTCGGCGGGCTGATCCTGATGGCGTTCGGTGCGATCCTGCTGATCGTCGCGCTGCGGGGCCAGCGCACCGGCGCCCTGCCGGCCGGGGCGAACTTCCTCCGGCCCCTGATCGTCCGCCGCGAGGGGAACGGCGCGGCCTTCCGCCTCCTGCTGCTGCTTTACGGAGCCGCCGGCCTGACGCTCGAAGTCTGGGGCATCCTTTCCCTCATCGGCATGGCCGCGCCGCCGAAAATCGCCTGAGCCGCTACCGGCAAGCGCACTCAATCGCGCTGGGCGGTATGTCCGATCGACCAGATGGCGACCGAATCCCCCGAGAGCGGATTCTGCACCCGCAGCTCCTCCAGCGAAACGGCTGCCAAGCATAGGGGCTGCTGTTCGATTCCCGCGGGCTGGATGCAGCGCACCGGCTGGCCGTCAGGCCATTTCCCGATGCGGCCCGTGACCTTCAGGACGAATCCCCGTGCCGCGTTCAACTGCTCCGGCGCGACCTGCTTGACCGCGTCGAAGGCGCGCGGGGCGCGCGCCTTGCCGGAATCGGCGCGGACGAGTTGGCCCACGGCCAGGGTCTGACCCGGCAGGGTGATCGGCTCGGCCCCGGTCGCCACGGCCTGGCCGCCATTCTCGGGGCAGACTTCCGCAGAGGACCACGGCCAGTTGACCCAGATGCCCTCGATCTTTCCGGAAGCGGCTGAAGGATCGACGAGGTTCCAGTCCGGCGCCTGCCAATCGACGAGCTGGACATGAATCCGCAGGGCCTTGGTCCGGGCGTCGTAGCGCCAGCTCAAGGGCAGGTCGGCCCCTTCGGGCGAGGGGCCGGTGCAGCCGAAGGGAATGGCCAGCTCGAACCGGCGCCCCGCGAGGCTCGCGATGTCCTGCGGCAAGGGACGCCGCGACGCCGCGGCATCGGCCGCGCGGTCGCCGAGGGCGATGATGTCCGCGCGAGCCAGGATGCGCGGCTGCTCCACGGGCGTCGGCGTGGCGATCGCGGGCGACGGGGACGAGGCCGCGACGGGCGGCCCCGGATTGGGCGAGGTCGACCGTCCGATGAGGAATCCGACCGTGCCGATGGCGATCGCGGAGGCGAGCGCTCCGGCGATCACCAGGCGGCTGGTCCTGAGGCTTGGCTCGTGCATCGACCCATTGATAGGCAAAACGGCGACCTCGCTCCAGACCATAATCGAGGCGGTCGAGGCAGACCGATCATTGACACATGCACGCCATCGTTCGAGTCAGGGCCGCAATGACTGTGGACCAAGTAGTGACCTTGCTGGTGCTCGGCGGTGTCGTCGCGATGCTGATCTGGGACCGGCTGCGGGCCGATGTCGTGGCCCTGAGCGGCGCCGCCATCCTCCTGATGACCGGGGTGGTCCGGCCATCGGAAGTCCAGGGAGCCTTCGCCAGCCCGGCGATCATCGCCTTGGCCTCGCTGTTCGTCATCGCCTATGCGCTGGAGTTATCGGGCCTGCTCGATCGGGCGATCGCCCTGGGCGTCGCCCTGTGCCGGCGGATGGGCGCCAAGGGCATCTGGCTGCTGCTTTCGATGATCGGCGGGGTATCCTGCTTCCTCAACAGCACGCCCATCGTCGTGCTCGGCGCGCCGGTGATCCGCGACGTCGCCAATGCCCTGCGGCAGTCGCCGAAGCGCTATCTGATGCCGCTGTCCTATATCACCGTGCTCACCGGCTGCTGCACGCTGATCGGCACCTCGACCAACCTGCTGGTCGACGACATGGCGCGCATCGCCGGGCAGCCGCGCTTCGGCATTTTCGAGATCACGCCGGTCGGACTGCCGATGGCCGTGGTCGGGGGACTGTACCTGTTCCTCGTCAGCGGCCGGCTGATCCGGCACGAGGATCGCGAGGAGGACGCGCCGCCGGTGGACATGTCACACATCGCCAGCGCCCAGGTCGGCGACGCAAGCCTGTTCGCCGTGAAGCGGCCGCTCCAGCTCCGCAAGGCGCTCGCCGCGCTCGGGGTGTTCGCCGGCGCGATCATCCTCGCCGCGCTCAACGTCGCGCCGATCGCCGCGACGGCCCTGTCGGGCGCCGTGCTGCTGATCCTGATGCGCGTGATCAGCGCGGACGAAGCCTATAGCGGCCTCAAGCCCGAGATCCTCATCCTCATCGCCGGAATGGTGGTGATCGGCATCGCCCTGGAGGAAAGCGGCCTGGCCGACGCCGCGTCCCGGATGCTGATCGCCCGGGTCCACGGGCTGAGCCCGCTGGTGGCGCTGATCGTGCTCTATCTCGTGACCATGGTCCTGACCGAGCTGCTGTCCAACGCGACCGTCGCCGTGCTGGTCACGCCGGTCGCGGTCGCGCTCGCCGAAAGCCTGTCTGTCAGCCCCCGCCCTTTCCTGGTCGCGGTGATGATGGCGGCGAGCGCGGCCTTCTCCACGCCCTTCGGCTATCAGACGAACGTCATCGTCTATCAGATGGGCGGCTATCGCTACATGGACTTCGTTCGCGTCGGCCTGCCGCTCAACCTGATCACCTGCGCCACCGCGATCGTCGCGATACAGCTATTCTTTCCGTTCTGAGGGAGGGCAACGATGAGCCAGCGCTTCAAGGTCGGCGATCACGTCGCCTGGAATTCCGAGGCGGGCCATGTCAGCGGCCGGATCGTCAAGGTGCATACCAGGGACACCGACTACAAGGGCTATACCCATCACGCGACCCCGGACGATCCGCAATACGAGATCAAGAGCGACAAGACCGATCATGTCGCGATGCACAAGGGATCGGCGCTGAAGAAGATCGCAGGCGGGGACGGCGGGACCCGTTCCGCATGATCGATCCGCGGACCCTGCGCACCTTCCACGCGATCTGCCGGGCCGGGTCGATCAGCGGCGCGGCGCGGGAGCTCAACATCTCCCAGCCCTCGGTCTCTACGGCCATCGCCCAGTTGGAGGCCCGGCTGAATACGCGGCTGTTCGAACGGACCCGGTCGGGCATCGTCCTCACCCCGTCCGGCAAGGCGCTCAAGGCCCGGGCGGAGATGCTCGACCATCTCCTGCGCGACGCCGAGGCGGAGATCGCCGCCGCCGACGAGGGGATCGCCGGGCCGCTGCGCGTCGGCGGCACGCCGGGCGCGCTGGTGAGCCTGCTGCCGCGCGCCCTAGGCCTGCTCGAGCAGCAGCAGCCCAGACTGGCGCTCAACGTCCTCGAACGCTCCGACCGGGAGCTTCTCGCCATGCTCCGCGCGGGCGACATCGAGCTGGCCTTCGTCACCACCGAGATCGAGGAGCCGCCGGGCGACATCGCCGAGCACACCTTCACCCGCGATCCGTTCGCCCTGATCGTCGGGCGGGCCAACGACAGCCTGCCCGCCGAGATCTCGCTGAAGGACACGATCGGGATGCGCTGGGTCATGCCCGAGGCCCAGGGCGCGTTCCGCCGGCAGGTCGACGCGCTGTTCGTCGATGCCGGGGTCCCCGCTCCCCGCGACGTGGTCCGCTGCGATTCCCTGCTCACCACCAAGGCGATCGTGCGCGGCGGGACCCGCGTGACCATCCTGCCGATGCAGGTCGCCGCCGCCGAGCTTTCGATCGGCGTGCTGCGGGCCGTGACCCTGACCGAAGCGCGCTTCAGCCGCAGCGTCGGGGTGCGCCACGTGCGCGGCCATCCGCTATCGCCCCTGGCGCTGCAATTGCTGGAGCGGCTCGGCCAATCCATAGCCTAAACATATGGAACTACCAATAATGCATATTATACTTGATGCCTGATCGCTGTCATTAGGGTCGCCGCAAGACCTCTGGGGAGAGAGCCGGTGCGGACGCTGATCCACAACATTCGCATTTTCGATGGCACGCCCGCGCCGGCGCGCGAGGGCGCGGTGCTGGTCGACGGCGCGCGCATCGCCCGCGTCGCACATGCGCCCGCGGCCATCGACGCCGCCGCCGCGGACCGCGTGATCGACGGCCGGGGCGGGACCCTGATGCCGGGCCTGGTCGAAGCCCACGCCCACCTCACCTGGGGCTCGTCGGTCGAGCATGTCTATCACCAGTTCATCCTGCCGCCCGAGGAGCTGGAGGTCGCCGCCCGGCGCAACGCCCGGGTGCTGCTCGACCACGGCTTCACCAGCGCCTATTCGGCCGGCGCCCTCGGCGACGGCATCGAGACCCGCCTCGCCCGTGCGATCGACGCCGGAGAGACGCCGGGGCCGCGGTTGGTTCCCTCCACCCTCGAACGCAGCCCGGAGGGCGCCGAAGGGATCGAGACCGGCGACGTGTTCAACGGGCGCGGCCCCGCCGCGATCCGCGCCTTCATGGCCTATTGCCGCGATCAGGGCGTCGGCTCGGTCAAGCTGGTGATCTCCGGCGAGGACGCGCTGAAGCCCGGCTCGGCCCAGGACATCCTCTACACCGACGAGGAGATGCAGGCGGCCGGAGAGGCAGCGCGCGAGAACGGCCTGTGGATCGCCGCCCACGCCTATACGCCGAGGGCCATCGCGCTGGCGCTCGAAGCCGGGGCCCGCATCGTCTATCACGCCTCCTTCGCCGATGCGGCCGCGATCGAGGCGCTCGCCGCGCGCCGGGACACGGTGTTCTACGCACCCGGGCCGGGCGTCTCGGTCGCCGCGCTCGAAGCCTCTCCGCCGCCGCATGTCGACATGAGCCACATGAAGGCCAGCGCGGCGCAGCGGATGGAACTGGAAGCCCGGCTCGTGCCCGAGCTCAAGCGACGCGGCGTGCGCGTGCTGATCGGCGGGGACTACGGCTTTCCGTTCAATCCCCACGGCCGCAACGCGCGCGATATCGAGCATTTCGTCCGCTACTTCGGCTTCACCCCGGTCGAGGCGCTCTCGGCCGCGACCCTGCTCGGCGGCGAGCTGATGGGGCTGGAGGTCGGGCAGGTGCGCGAAGGCTACCTCGCCGACCTGCTGCTGGTCGACGGCGATCCCACCGCCGACGTCGCGATCCTCCAGGACCGCGCCCGGCTGACGATGATCATGAAGGACGGGCAGCTCCACAAGGCCCCCGCCGAAGCCGCCACGGCCTGATCCCCATGCATGACGTCGTGATCATCGGGTGCGGACCCGTGGGGGCCTTTGCGGCCAATCTTCTGGGCCGGGCCGGGCTTTCGGTCCTGGTCCTGGAGCGCGAGGCCGAGCTTCATCCCCTGCCCCGCGCGGTCCACATCGACCATGAGATGATGCGCCTGTTCCAGTCGGCGGGGGTCATCGACCGGGTGCTCGGCGACATGCGCGACACCGACGGCCATCTCCACGTCGGCGCCGACCACGGCGTGATCCGCTACATGGGGACCGTGGGCAAGCCGCGGCCCTACGGCTGGGCCAACGACTACTTCTTCTACCAGCCCGAGCTGGAAGCGCATCTGCGCGAAGGGTTCGCCGCCCTCCCCGAGGTCGAGCTGCGGCTCGGCGCGGAGTTCACCGGGCTGGCCCAGCAGGGCGACGCCGTAACCGTCCGCTATGTCGCCGCTAACAGCGCGCAGGAGGCTTCCGCCCGCTGGGTCATCGCCTGCGACGGATCGCGCAGCCCGGTGCGCAAGGCGCTGGGCGTGGCGCTCGACGACCTCGACTTCGAGGAGCCCTGGCTCGTCGTCGACGCCGAGGTCGAGGGGCCGGTCAGCTTCCCGCCGATCGCCGGGGTTCCTGCCGACGCCGATCTCCAGCGCCTGTCGGTGATGATGTGCGACCCGCGCCGCCCCGCGACGATCGTGCCGGGGCGCGGCAATCACCGCCGCTGGGAGTTCATGCTGCTCCCCGGCGAGGACGACCAGGCGATGACCGCGCCCGACAAGGTCGGCGAGCTGGTCGGGGCCTGGATGAAGGACGTGTCCCATCGGATCGTGCGCGCGGCGACCTATCGCTTCCACGGCCTCGTCGCCCTGCGGTGGCAGGTCGGCAACGTCTTCCTGGCCGGCGACGCCGCGCACCAGACCCCGCCCTTCTTCGGCCAGGGCATGTGCCACGGCCTGCGCGACGTCGCCAACCTCGCCTGGAAGATGGCCGCCGTGGTCCATGACGGCGCCGATCCGCGCCTGCTCGCGACCTATCAGCCCGAGCGGGACCCGCACGTCCGCGCGGTGATCGGCGCGGCCGTGGCGGCGGGGCGCTACATCTGCCTGCTCGACCCTGCCGAGGCCGCCGCGCGCGACGCCGACCTGCGCTCCAAGGCCGCCGCGGGCGTGGCCGAAACCGCTGCAGGCCTGATCCCGCCGGTCGCCGCGGGCGGGGGGATGGCAGGCACCCCCGGCGCGGGCGAGCGCTTCATCCAGCCCGCGCTTGACGACCGGCTGCTCGACGACGTGACCGGGGACGGCTGGCGCCTGTTCGTCCGCGACGAGACCGTTCCCGGCCTTCGCGGCGGCGTCAGCCGGATCGATGCCGCGACCCTGGCCGATGGCGGCGCCGTGCTCGCCTGGCTCGACGCCCATGCCGTCGACGCCGTGTTGCTCCGGCCGGATCACTACGTCTTCGGCACGGCGACCGGCAGCGCGGCGCCCCTGATCGCGGCCCGCGACCGGGCGCTCGGCCTGTCCTCGCTGGAGGCGGCGGCATGAGCGCGCTTCCCCTCGCCTCGGCCCAGGAAATAGTCACCGGCGCCCTCGCCGAAGCGCGCTCGCGCACGGCCAGGCCGCTGGCGGTGATCGTGCTCGATGCCGGCGCCCACCCCATCGCCTTCGTGCGCGAGGACGGGGCCAGCCTGTTCCGCCACGACATCGCTCGGGCCAAGGCCACCGGCGCGCTGGGCATGGGCGACGACACCCGCCTGCTCGCAGAACGCGCCCAGGGCAACGCCGCCTTCTTCCACAGCCTGTCCGCCGTGGTCGGCGGCAATATCGCCCTGTCGCCCGGCGGCGTGCTGGTCCGCGATCCGGCCGGGGCAATCGTCGGGGCCGTCGGGATCAGCGGCGACACCGGCGAGATCGACGAACTCTGCGCCCTCGCCGGCATCGCCGCCGCGGGCCTTGCGGGAGACCGCCCATGAAGCTGCGCAGCATCGAGCTTGCCCTGCCGGGCGCGGCGGAAGCCGCCCGGTTCATGACCGAGATCTGGGGCCTCGCCCCCGCCGAGACGCGCGGCGGGACCCACTACCTGCGCGGCTCCGGCAGCCTGCCCTATCTCGTCGCCATCACGGAAGCCGCGGAGGAATTCGTCCGCAGCGTCACCTTCCTGTGCAGCGAGGCGCGCGTCGCCGAGATCGCCCGCGCCGCCGCCGCGCAGGGCCTGGCGACCCGTCCGGTCGCGAGCACCGACCCCGGCGGCGGCCACGGCGTGATCGTCGAGCTGGCCGAGGGTGAGCTGCTCCGCTTCCTCGCCGGCTCGAGCGAGGTCGAGCCCCTGCCCGACCAGCGCGACATGCCAGTCAAGCTGACCCACGTGGTGTTCAACGCGGCCGACGCCGAGGTCTCCGGATCGCTCGCCGAGGAGGTGCTCGGCTTCCGCGTCTCGGACCGGACCAAGGCGATGGTCTTCGTGCGCTGCAACGACAGCCACCACAGCACCGCCTTCGCCCGCGCCGGCTTCTCCTCGCTGAACCACGTCGCCTTCGAGATGGAGGATCTCGACGCGGTGATGCGCGGGATCGGCCGGCTGCGCGACGCCGGCCTGACGCCCGCCTGGGGCCCGGGCCGCCACGGGCCGGGCGCCAACGCCTTCGCCTATTTCATCGCGCCGTTCGGCCCGGTGATCGAGTTCTCGACCGCGGTCGAGAAGGTGCCGGAGGACTACCGGGTCGGCACGCCGGAAGACTGGACCTGGCCGCCGAACCGGATCGACCAGTGGGGCCTGTCCGACAAGGACAACGCCGCCCTGCGCGCCGCGGAGGAGCGCTTCCGCTTCCGCCGCGAGTGGGAGGCCGCGACCGGCGATGCTTAGCCGCCGGGCCTTCGTGGGCGGCGCGGCGATAGCGCCCCTCGCGATCGGCCCTGCGAACGCCGCGGCAGGCGGCGGGAAAAGAGGAAGAACGATGCGTTACGTGAGTTTCCGAAGCCCCAATGGCCAGACCGGCTACGGTCGCCTCGACGGCGACGCCGTGATCGATCTGGGTTCGGCGCCGGGCGCGCCGGCGGACCTCAAGGCCGCCCTTGCCCAGGGCGCGCTGGCCCGGCTCGGCGACGGCGCGCGCCTGCCCCTAGCCGAGCTGGTCCTGCTGCCGGTCATCCCCAACCCGGGGAAGATCCTCTGCGTCGGGCTCAACTACGCCGAGCACGTCAAGGAGACCGGGCGCGAGCAGAAGGAGCATCCGGCGATCTTCACGCGCTGGGCCGACACGCTGGTCGCCCACGGCCAGCCGCTGGTGCTCCCGCCCGAGACGGCGCGGTTCGACTACGAGGGCGAGCTGGCGGTGGTCATCGGCCGGAGCGGCCGCCGCATCCGCCGGGCGGACGCCATGGCCCACGTCGCCGGCTTCGCGGTGTTCAACGACGCCTCGGCGCGGGACTGGCAGCGGCACAACATCCAGTTCACCCCGGGCAAGAACTTCCCGGCGACCGGCGCGTTCGGCCCGGCCCTGGTCACGCCTGACGAAGCGGGCGACCTCGCCGCGGTGCGGGTGCAGACCCGGCTCAACGGCCAACTCGTGCAGGACCAGCCGATCTCCGACATGATCTGGGACATCCCCGCGATCATCGAATACGTCTCGGCCTTCACCCCGCTGGCGCCGGGCGACGTGATCGCCACCGGCACTCCCGGCGGGGTCGGAGATAAGCGCAATCCCCCGCTCTACATGAAGGCCGGCGACCAGGTGGAGGTCGCGATCGGCCCGATCGGCACCCTTTCCAACCGCGTCATCGCGGAAATCTGAACTTCACAAGACAAACGGGAGAAGAACCATGAGAACAGTCAATCGCGTCGTATTGCTGGCCGGGATCGGGCTGGCCGCGTTGGCAACGCCCGCGCTCGCGCAAGAGGGACCGGCGGCCGGGAGCGACGAAGGTCAGGCGGCCGACATCGCGCCCGGAGAGATCGTCGTCACCGCCAGCCGCCGCGCCGAGCGCCTCCAGGACGTGCCGCTGGCGATTTCGGCGGTCAGCGGCCAGCAGCTCGCCGAGAGCGGCTTCCAGCGTCTGACGGACATCCAGTACCAGTTCTCCGGAGTACAGTTCGGCACCTCGCCGAACGACGCGGGCTTCCGCCTGCGCGGCGTCGGCACGGCCGGCGGCTTCTCCTCCTCGTCCGAGCAGAACGTCGGCACGGTGGTTGACAACGTGGTCATCCCCTTCGGCAACCCGGTGAACAGCCTGGGCGACCTGGAGCGGGTCGAGGTGCTGAAGGGGCCGCAGGGCACCCAGTTCGGCAAGAACGCCTCCTCGGGCGTCATCAACATCACCACGGTCAAGCCCAGCTTCGACCGGGCCAGCGGCAAGGCCTTCTTCTCCTACGGCGAGCTGAACGAGATCAACGCCAATGCCCAGGCCAACGTGCCGCTGAGCCAGAACGCGGCGATGAGCGTCTTCGGGTTCTACCGGCGCAACGACGGGTTCCTGCACAACGTCACCCTCAACAAGGACTGGGGCGGCGAGGAGAGCTACGGCGTCCGCGGCAAGCTGCTGTGGGAGCCCCGCGACGGGCTCAGCATCTACCTCATCGCCGACTATTCGAAGATCGACCGGGTCGGCCCCGGTCAGCTCTGGACCCTCAACCGTCTGCCGAGCTTCGCCAACCCGCTGATGGCGGCGCGGTTCGGCAACCTGGGCGCGTTGGGCATCACACCCGGCTTCAACAACGACAAGTCGGCGGAAGACTACGACGGCTATTCGTCCGAGCAGAACTACGGCGTCTCGCTCGAGGTCAACCTGGCGCTCGGCAACGACTACAACCTGACCTCGATCACCGCCTGGCGGCGGCTCGACGAGGGCCCGCAGATCTTCGCGATCGACGGCAGCAGCGTGCCGATCTTCACCGCCCAGCAGACCGGCGTGGACCAGACCTTCCTCTCGCAGGAGCTGCGGCTGACCTCGCCCAAGGGAAGCGCGCTGGAGTTCACCGCAGGCGTCTATGGCTCGCGGCGCAAGGTCGGCGACGCCGACGACTTCAACCGCGCCCAGCTCCGCCCCGCCGCGCCGTTCGACACGTTCATTGTCAGCATCTCGGCCGGCCAGGGCAATTCGCAGACCAAGTCCAGCTCGCTGGCCGCCTTCTTCGACGGGAAGTACCACGTCACCGACAAGCTCTCGCTGATCGGCGGCTTCCGCTACCAGTACGACTGGGTCGACGCATTGAGCTACTCGATCATCGATCCGGCCTATCCGCCCGCCCCTCCGGGGCCGCCGGTGTCCGGCCTGGTCAACTTCTACACGCCCCGCGCGCTCGATACCGGGCATGTCGAGAAGGGCGACTGGTCGGGCCGCGCCGGCCTCGAATACAAGATCAGCCCCGACGTCATGGTGTTCGGCACGATCGCCCGCGGCTATCTCGGGCCGACCGTCACCTTCTCCGGCCTGACCGGCACCAAGACCCAGGTAGCCCCGCAGACGGTCCGCGACATCACCATCGGCATCAAGTCTCAGTTGTTCGACCGGAAGGTGACTTTCAACGCCAACCTGTTCTGGGACAAGTACAACAACATGCAGACCTCAGTCTTCAACGGGGTCGAGTTCGTCACCGAGAACGCCGGCGGATTCGAGGCCAAGGGCTTCGAGGTCGACGCCGCCTGGCGGATCAGCCCGGAATTCTCCCTCACCGGCAGCTTCACCTATTCGGACACCAAGTTCACCGACTACGTGACGGCCTGCCCGAACGTGGTGAAGGACGGCTATAGCTGCTACCTCAGCGGAACCACGTCGCTGCTCCAGGCGGCCGGGGAGCCCTTGTCCGGCGCGCCCAAGTACAGCGCGACCCTGGGGGCCGACGTCCGCCTGCCGATCAACGACAAGCTGATGTTCGACTGGTCCGCGAACATCTATTACCGCAGCGAGGTCCAGTACGCGGTCGCGGAGAAATATGCCGTGCAGCCGGGCTACTACACGATCGGGCTGAACGTCGGCCTAGGCCATCCCGACGGCAACTGGCGGGTCGGCGTCTTCGCCCGGCGCTTCCACAGCGCGGTCATCACCCTGCCCTTCAACGATGCGGGCGGTTATGTGAACTGGCTGTCGCGCGAGGGACGGCGCACGGTCGGCGTCAGCGCCCAGGTCAAGTTCTGATGCAGACTCGGGCCTCCTGGATCACGGCGATGGCGGGCGTGGCGGCCCTGGGTGCGACGGCCTCGCCCGCGCCGGCCGCGCCCGCCCCGTGCCCGGCGTTCGAATGGACCACGCTCGGCACGGCCGGCGGCCCCGTCCCCACGCCCGAGCGCGGGGAGCCGGCGAACCTGCTGCGCGCCGGCGGACAACTGATCCTGGTCGACACCGGCGACGGGACGGTGAACCAGTTGGCCAAGGCGGGGATCGCGCTCGGCGAGGTGAACACCGTCTTCATCAGCCACCATCACCAGGATCATACCGGCGGCCTCGCCGCCGTCATCGGCCTGCGCTGGATGAACCAGTTCCCCGGCGTCCTCACGATCTACGGCCCGGTCGGAACCAAGGAGATGGTCGACGGGATCGTGGCCTCGCTGGCGCCGCAGGCGCGGATCGGCTTCGGCCTGGGCGAGCCGCCGCCGCCTCCGGCCGCGTCGGTCAGGGCCGTGGAACTGACCGCCTGACAGCGGGTCGATCTCGGCGGGCTCGGGGGGAGCACGGCCGCCAACAGCATCCCCGGCCCGGCACGGTTCCGGAGCCGCAATCGCTCAGCTATCGGTTCGACATGGGCGGACGCAGCATCACCTATACCGGCGACACCGGGCCGAGCGAGGCCGTGACCCGGCTCGCACGCGGCAGCGACCTGCTGGTCAGCGAGGTCATCGACCTCGACCGCCTGCTGGCCGAGATCCGCGCCCGCCGGACCGATGCCTCCCCGCAGATGCTCGACCAGATGCGACGCCATCTCGGTTCCCACCACCTCGGCGCGGACGAGATCGGCCGCATGGCGAAGATGGCGGGCGTGGGGCGAGTCGTGCTGACCCATTTCGCGATCCCGCCGGGGCCGCTGTCGGCGTCCGAGCCGCGGCTCCGCTCCGGCATCGCCGCCGCCTATGCGGGTCCGGTCGAGCTGGGGCAGGACCTCGCCCGCTTCGCCGTCGGCTGCAAGCCGTGAGCCGCCCGGCGATCGCCGCCCTGGGAACGGCGCTCGGGCCGGACGTGCTCGCCGCGGTCAGCGCCATGTTCGACGCCGAGCAGCAGGCATTGGCCGCGCGGGCCCCGCCGCTCGCCAGCGATCTGCATTACGGCCCGGACGCGCGCAACCTGCTCGATCTCTATGCCTACGGCAGGGACGAGGTGCGGCCCGTCCTGTTGTTCGTCCATGGCGGCGGGTTCCTGATGGGGGACAAGGGCGGTCCGGACTTCTGGCCCAACGCCGCGGTCGGGCGCATGGCGGCGGAAGCCGGCCTGCTCGGCGCGGTGATGACCTATCGGCTCGCGCCCGACCACGGCTGGCCGGCGGGCGGCGAGGATGTCGGCGCAGCCGTCGCCTGGCTGCGCACCCATGCGCGAGCCCATGGCGGCGATCCCGAGCGGATCGTCCTGCTCGGCACCTCGGCGGGCGCGGTGCACATCGCCTCGTGGCTGAAGCTGGAGCCGGCGGCGGCCGACAAGGTGCGCGGTATCGCGCTGCTATCCGGCCTCTACGGCTATATGCCGCTCGATCAGCGCGACACGATCTACTACGGCGACGCCGCGCTCTATGCCGAGCGGATGCCGCGCGAGGCCGTCGCGGCGACCGCCCTGCCGCTGTTCCTCGGCTGCGCCGAGTTCGATCCGCCGCGCTTCCAGGCCGAATTCCTCGGCCTGATGCAGGAGCGGCTCGCCCGTCACGGCGCCCTGCCCCGCGCCCACTTCGCGAACGGCCACAACCACTATTCCATGGCCATGCATCTCGGCACCGGCGACCGCCGCCTGGCCGACGATATCATCGCCTTCGTCAAGGACTGCTGCCGATGACCCTGCCCGCCTTCGACCGCCGCTCGGTCCTTCTCGCCGGAGCCGCGCTAACCGCCGCGCCGGCCTTCGCCGTCACGCCCAAGCGGTCCAGCCCAGCCTTTCCCCAAGGCTTCCTCTGGGGCGCCGCGACGGCGCCGCACCAGATCGAGGGCAACAATGTCGCCAGCGACCTGTGGTACCTGGAAAACCAGCAGCCCACGGTCTTCACGACGCCCTCGGGCGATGCCTGCAACAGCTTCGCCCTGTGGGAGACCGATCTGGACCTCGCCCGCAACCTCGGCCTCAACTGCTATCGCTTCGGCATCGAATGGGCGCGGATCGAGCCCGAGAAGGGCCTGTTCTCCCAGGCGATGCTCGATCACTACAAGGCCATGATCGATGGCTGCCGGGCCCGCGGCCTCGCGCCCGTCGTCACCTACAGCCACTTCACCGCGCCGCGCTGGTTCAGCGCGCAAGGCGGCTGGACCAATCCCGAAAGCGCGCAGCTATTCGCCCGCTACTGCGACAAGGCGACCCGCGCGCTGGGGCAGGGCATCCACAGCGCGATCACCTTCAACGAGCCGAATATCCTGCTGCTGCTCAAGCCGATGCTGCCGCCGCAGGTGTGGGACATCCAGAAATTGACGCTGGAGACCGCCGCCCGGCGCCTGGGCGTCCCCAAGTTCGTCTCCGCCAACGTGGCGGGCCTCGACGACCTGCCGGCCTTGCAGCGGGGCCTGCTCGCCGCGCACGCAGCGGGCAAGGCGGCGATCAAGGCGGTGCGGCCCAACCTGCCGGTCGGCCTCTCGCTGGCGATGATCGACGATCAGGCGGTGGGCAAGGCCTCGATCCGCGACCGGATGCGCGGCGAACTCTACGGCGCATGGCTGGACGTCGCCCGGGGCGACGATTTCCTCGGCGTGCAGAACTACGAGCGCGCGCTGTGGGGCGACAAAGGCCGGCTGCCCGCGCCCGCGGGAGCCGTGGTCAACTGGTCGGCAGCGAGGTCTGGGCGCCCTCGCTCGCCGGCGCGGTCCGCTACGCGCACCAGGCGGCGGGCGTGCCGATCCTGGTCTCCGAGCACGGCGTCGGCACCGACGACGACGCGATCCGCGCCCGCTTCATCCCCGAGGCGCTCGCCGGGCTCAAGCAGGCGATCGACGACGGGGTTCCGGTGCGGGGCTATTGCCACTGGTCGCTGCTCGACAACTTCGAGTGGATCTTCGGCTACAAGCCCAAGTTCGGCCTGCACAGCGTCGATCCCGTGACCTTCGCCCGCCCGCCCAAGCCGAGCGCCGCCGTTTATGGCGCCATCGCCCGCCGCAACGCGCTGTAAGCGAAGGGAAGCAGCGGTGGAAGGAACGCCCGGCATCTCGATCCGCCAGGAAGCGGCCATCAGCATGGTCATCAACGGCACGTTGAGCCTGGCCTTCTTCCTCGCGATCTTCGGCATGGAACCACGCGCCCTGAACTGGGCCGCGCCCGACCGGCTGGCGCTGGACTTCGTGCCGCAGAGCCTCGCCGTCGCGCTGATGAGCGCCCTCGTCCCGGCCCTGATCGCCCGGCGGCGGCTGGGCGGCAAGCCGGCGCTGCGCCCGATCCTGGTCCGCGCGGCAGGGTTCGCCCTGGCCGGCGGCGCGCTGGGCGGGCTGCTCACCCTGCTCGCTAGCAGCAGCGCCACTTCGCCCATCGCCTGGACCGCCGCCCTGATCGGCAAGATCGCCTATGGCGGCGCGCTCGGCGCGCTGATCACCAGCCTGATGCTGCGCCGGCTGCTGCCTACCCGCGCAGCCTGAAAGAGGAGCGCCCCGCGATGAACGCCCGCATCCTTCACCTCGCCGTCCTGCTCGCCTGCACCGCGCTCGCCGGCCCGGCGCTGGCGGACGATCTGGCCGACGGCTTCCGCGATCCCCCGCAATCGGCGCGCCCGCGCGTCTGGTGGCACTGGCTGAACGGCAACGTCACCAAGGACGGGATCGACAAGGATCTCGACTGGATGGCGCGCATGGGGATCGGCGGTGTCCAGAATTTCGACGCCAACCTCCAGACCCCGCAGATCGTGCCCGAACGGCTGGTCTACATGACCGAGGGCTGGAAGGACGCCTTCCGCCACGCGGTCCGCACCGCCGACGCCAAGGGCCTGGAATTCGCTATCGCCGCCTCCCCCGGCTGGAGCGAGACCGGCGGCCCCTGGGTCAAGCCGCAGGACGCGATGAAGAAGCTGGTGTGGAGCGAGACCACGCTGCGCGGCGGCCGGCGCCTCGACGGCCCCCTGCCCCTGCCGCCCTCGACGACCGGCCCGTTCCAGAACGCGAAGTTCGCCGATCCCCTGGCGGGCGGCGCGGACGGCGCGCCCTTGCCCGCTTTCTACGGCGACGCCCGCGTGCTGGCCTATCCAGTCGCGACCGGCGTCCTGCCGCGCCCGCGCATCACCCAGGGCGACGGCACGACGCTGGACACCGCGCCCCTGCTCGACGACGACCTCGAAACCGTGGTGCAGGTCGCCAAGGGCGACGCGGCGCACCCCGGCGCGCTGGTCGTCGACTACGGCAGGCCGGTCGCCCTGCGCTCGGCCAGCCTGTTCGTGCCCCATGCCCGCCCGCCCTTCGGCGATCCGGCCTATCGCCCGACGCTGGAAGCGGAAACCGCGCAGGGCTGGCGGGCGATCGGCCGCTTCGCCCTGACCGAGGTGCCCTCGACCATCGGCTTCGCGCCCGTCACGGCGCGGCGCTTCCGCCTCGTCCTCTCGCCCAACGACGCGGCCAGGTCGCCGGGCCTCGGCGACGGCGCGCCCGGCGCGGTGCAGGTCGACGTCTTCGCGCGGCCCGACAGCCCGACCCTGGGCATCGGCGACTTCCGGCTCTCCGCTGAAGCAAGGATCGACCAGTACGAGGCCAAGGCCGGCTACGCCGTCGCCCCCGACTACGACCGCATGAGCGACGGGACCGCACCGGAGGAGCGCGCGGTCGATCCCGCCCGGGTCGTCGACCTGACCGGCCGCCTCCGCGCCGACAGCACGCTCGACTGGACCGCGCCCAAGGGCGCCGACTGGCGCATCGTCCGCCTCGGCTATTCGCTGACCGGCAAGACCAACCACCCCGCCACGCCCGAGGCGACCGGCTTCGAGGTCGACAAGTACGACGCCGCCGCCGTGCGCCGCTATCTGGAAACCTACCTCGCGATGTATCGCGACACGGTGGGCGCGGAGTGGATCGGCCGGAAGGGCATCCGCGCGCTGCTGACCGACAGCATCGAGGTCGGCACGTCCAACTGGACGCCGCGCATGATCGAGGAGTTCACCGCGCGTCGCGGCTACGATCCGGTGCCGTTCCTGCCCGCGCTGACCGGCGCGGTGATCGGCTCGGCCGCGCGCAGCGACGCCTTCCTCCACGACTACCGGCTGACCCTGGCCGAGTTGCTGGCCGACGCCCATTACGGCACGGTGGCCAGGGTCGCGCACGAGCACGGCCTGACCGTCTATGGCGAGGCGCTGGAGAACGGCCGCCCGGTGCTGGGCGACGACCTGGCGATGCGCGCCCATGCCGACGTGCCGATGGCGGCGCTGTGGACCTACAATCGCGGCGGCGCCCCGCGCCCGACCCTGCTCGGCGACATGAAGGGCGCGGCCTCGGTCGCCCATATCTACGGCCAGAACCTCGTCGCGGCGGAATCGATGACCTCGGCCTTCGCGCCCTGGGCCTTCGCGCCGTCCGACCTGAAGCGCGTCATCGACCTGGAGTTCGCCTCGGGCGTCAACCGGCCGGTGATCCACACCTCGGTCCACCAGCCGGTCGACGACAAGGTGCCTGGCCTCAGCCTGATGATCTTCGGCCAGTACTTCAACCGGCACGAGAACTGGGCCGAACTGGCCCGACCCTGGGTCGACTACATGGCGCGCACCGGCTTCCTGCTCCAGCAAGGCCGCGACCATGCCGACCTCGCCTATTTCTACGGCGAGGACCAGCCGATCACCGCGCTATTCGAGCACGGCGTTCCGGCCGACCTGCCGACCCGCTATGCCTACGACTTCGTCAATGCCGACATCCTCGCCCGGCGGACGCGCGTCGAGGATGGGGCGCTGGTCGCGGGCGAAGCGCGCTATCGCGCGCTCTATCTCGGCGAATCGAGCCGGGTGATGTCGCTGGCGACCCTGCGGCGGATCGCCGCCCTGGTCGAGGCCGGCGCCACGGTCATCGGCACGGCGCCCGAGCGCGCGCCGGGATTGCAGGACGATCCGGCCGCGTTCAAGGCGCTCGCCGAGCGGCTGTGGAGCGGCGCGCCGCTCGGCAAGGGCCGGGTGATCGCCGGCCGCGATCCCGAAGCCGCGCTCGCCGAACTCGGCCTCGCTCCGGATTTCCGCATCGCCAGCGGCGCGGCGGATAGCGACTATCGCTTCGTCCACCGCAAGCTCGCCGACGGCGATGTCTATTTCCTTACCAATCGCACGGACAAGGCCGCCCGGATCGAAGCCCGCTTCCGCGTGACCGGCAAGCAGCCCGAAATCTGGCGCGCCATCGACGGATCGGCGCAGCCCGCCGCCTACCGGATCGAGGGCGGCGAGACGGTCGTTCCGCTCGACGTCGGCGGCGAGGACGCCTTCTTCGTCGTCTTCCGCAAACCGGCCGCGGCCTCGTCGGCCGAGGTTCCCACAAAGGAACTACGGCCGGTCGCAACGCTGGCCGAGCCGTGGACTGTCATCTTCCAGCCCAGCCGCGGCGCACCGGCGCGGATCGAGATGCCCCGGCTCGCCCCGCTCGACCGCAACGCCGATCCGGGCGTGCGCTACTTCTCCGGCATCGCGACCTATACGACGCGCTTCGCGCTGCCGAAGGGAACCGCCGCCGGCAGCCCGCTCTGGCTCGATCTCGGCAAGGTCGGCGACCTGGCCGAGGTGCGCGTCAATGGCCAGATAGCGGGCACGACCTGGTTCCCGCCCTACCGGATCGACATCGGCAAGCTGGTGAAGGCCGGCGACAACAGCCTGGAGATTAGGGTGGCGAACCTGTGGGTCAACCGCCTGATCGGCGACCAGCAGCCTGGTGCCGCGAAGATCACCTTCACGGCGGCGCCGACCTACCGGCCCGACGCCCCCTTGCGGCCTTCGGGCCTGATCGGCCCGGTCACACTGATGCGGTGACGGCTGGCCCCCCAAGACGCGGGCGGCGGATTCATCCGAAGGCGCTCAAGGCCGCGCGAGCCGTGGTCATCACGTAGCTCCCCAGGGGTGTGATATTGCGACCCCTGCGCCGGGCGATGGACGCGGAGCGCTTCTGCGAGGGCCGGTCGGCAAGGGTCAGGG
>ERZ778022.1629-NODE-1629-length-28463-cov-4.535307_pt1 | contig 28463 bp, 25 predicted proteins | sample MGYA00375752_ERZ778022 | MGnify/ENA primary metagenome ERZ778022 (study PRJEB29350, sample SAMN05389826) | bioreactor metagenome | isolation source: Thiocyanate bioreactor | place: South Africa: University of Cape Town | collected 2014-04-04 ...
GAAGTTCGGCAACAACATCCTCCCGGGCGCGCCGCGCCACGTCGTGCGGACCGAGCTGCTCTACAAGCATCCGAGCGGCGTGTTCTTCGGGCCGAACGTCGAGTGGGTGCCGCAGGCCTACTACGTCGATAGCGCCAATACGCTGAAAACGGCGGCGTACGGCATCTGGGGCCTCAAGCTCGGCTTCGACAATGGTGGACCGTTCTCTGCATACGTCGAAGGGCGAAACCTTTCGGACGTCGCCTACATAGCGAGCGTAAGCATCACGGACGTGGCTGCGGCGAATTCGGCACTGTTCGAGCCCGGAACAGGCCGCGCTGTCTTTGCCGGCGTCAAATATCGCTGGTGATCAGGAGAGCCACCGCGGGCCCCACGCTCTCATGCGACGCCCGCGGCAAACCCAAACAGAATTCTTCGAGAGGAGCACCCCAGATGCACATCATGACACCCCTACCCCTCGCCGCGATCCTGATCGGCACTTTCACCGGTCCGGCCGGCGCACATCCTTCACTCGAGCGGCGCGAAGCGAATGTCGGCGCACCATACAAGGCCGTCATGCGCGTGCCCCACGGCTGCGATGGCTCGGCGACGACGCGCGTGCGCGTGCAGATCCCCGAGGGCGTCATCGGCGTGAAGCCACAGCCCAAGCCCGGCTGGACGATCGAGACTACGCGCGGTCCCTATGCGCAGACTTACCCCTACTATCACGGCGCGAAGCTCACCGAGGGCGTGCGGGAAATCACCTGGAGCGGGCGTCTCCCGGATGACAACTACGACGAGTTCGTATTCGTCGGCTTCGTGGCCGCGACCTTGAACGCGGGCGACACCGTCCATTTCCCGACCGTCCAGGAGTGCGAGAAAGGGCGTGCGGCCTGGACTGAAGTTGCTGTTGCCGGACAATCGGCACATGACCTCAAAATGCCGGCGCCGGCCATCCGGCTCGTGCAGGCGCAAGGCCATGGCCAGCAGGCCGCGGAGACGCGCACTTACAAGGCCGGAGATCTCGTCATCGAGGCGCCCTGGACGCGCGCGACGCCGGGTGGTTCGAAAGTAGGTGCCGGCTTCATGAAGATCACGAACACCGGCAAGCAGCCCGATCGCCTCGTCGGCGGCTCAGCGGAAGTCGCCAAGGACTTCGAGGTTCATGAGATGTCGATGTCCGGCGACGTCATGAAAATGCGGCGACTGGCGAAGGGTCTGGAGATCAAGCCCGGCGAGACCGTCGAGCTGAAGCCGAGCAGCTACCACATCATGCTCATGGGCCTCGCGCGCCCTCTCAAGGTGGATGAGACGGTCAAGGGCACGCTCGTCTTCGAGCGTGCCGGGACTGTCGCGATCGAGTACAGCGTCAGGCCGATCGGCGCCCAGCCGGCGAGCGGCGGACACAAGCACTGAGCCCGCATGGCAGCAACGGGCCGGCGCGGGAAACCGCGCCGCCCTCTCAGCGCTCGGCGGCCCTCACAGCCACCTTGTCGGCGATGAGAATGTTCGACTCGTTCGGACGGAAGCGATAGCCGATGCCGAAGTCGATGCCCGGCGGCTTGCCGCGCCGGAAGAGCTCGGCGAGCCGTGCCTGATAATTGTCCGGGAACACGGCGATCGGCCCGAGGTAGCGGCCATAGGGACGAAGCTGCCACTCATCGGTCTTGAGGAAGCTGACGGGAACGCCCGAGTCGTCCTGAAGCAGACGCTTGGAGCGCTCGAGGAGGTGCGTCCGCACATCCGAGAAGGCATTGGAGTGCAGCAGATAGGAGGCACTCTTGATGAGAGCGTCGCCGGCTTCCATCTTCTCGCAGAAAGCCTTGAAGCCGCTCTTGCGCCAGCCACCGTTCGAGAGGTCCGTGCGCACGTAGTAGATCGTGCGCTGCTTGCCGTCGTTGCCCTTGAAGAGGATCTTCGCGACGCTCGCGACGCCCTTGGGCAGCCCCTCGCCGGCAGCAACCAGCGCGCCATCCTCATTGATGTCGTAGAAGCTGACCTCGTCGATCGTCTTCCCCGTGCGCGCGAGGAATATGTAGAGGATCGGCAGCGTTCCGCTGAAGGTGTTGGCGCTGAGCGTCGTGCGCATCTCGCGCGTACGGAAGAAGCTGAAGTTCAGCACCGAGTTCAGCGACGATCGGAGCTGCGACAAGCCGTAGCTGAGCGATTCACCGCGCGTCCTACCGATTGCCGGCAATGCCCCCGATGGCTCGAGCGCGGCCATCACGTACGTCGTCGCGGAGGGGAAGAAGGCGTCGGCGTAGAGGAAGTCCGGTCCGCTGAAGAAGTAGTAGAGCACGTCGCTCGGCGTCGCGAGCTCGTTGGAGCTCCACGTGCGGATCCTCGAAAGCTGTCGCGTCTCGATGTTGGTCCATGCCGAGTCCATCGCCGCTGCATGACCCAGCCAGGCGCGCTCGCGCGTAAGGCTCGCGAGCGGCGAGCCCTCAGAGGGTGGCAGTCCAGCAAGGAACCGCGCCACGTCGTTCGGCGTCGCGCTCTGTGCTGGCGTCGCCCGTGCACCGCTGGCGAGCAGCATGAAGGTGGCCGCAATCAACACCGTCCACCGGACAAGTCCGGCCAACCTCGTGGTCATGAAACAAGTGCTCCATTCAGCGGTTCTTGATCGGGCGCTTCGGCGAGAGGGCGAATACCACGAGCCCCGTCGCCATCAGCGCCAAGCCAGCGAGCGACTGCACCGGCTTTTCGCGCACCAGATAAACCAGGATGAAGAGCGTCACCACTCCGAAGATTATCGGGGTTAACGGGTAGGCCCAGACCCGGAACGGACGTGGCAGGTGCGGCTGCCTGATCCTGAGGACAATGACGCCGATGACGGCGAGCAGCGAGCAGGACAGCAGACCGAACTGAACGAACTCGAGCACGCGCTCAAAGCTCTGTGTGAGCAGAAGGAAGGTCGCGACGCCGAGCTGGAGGACGAGCGCCCGCGCCGGGACACCCCCGGCCGACTTCTTGGCGAAGAACGAGAGGGCGGAGAGGTCCTCGCCCATGACCATGGTTACGCGCGGGCCGATCCACATCATGGCGGTGATCGCCGAGATGAGGCCGAAGCAGATGAGGCCCCCGACAATGCGCCCGCCGCCGGCGCCGAAGATATGCTCACCCGCAACCAAGCCGACATTGAGCTGCCCGGCGAGCCGCTCCATGGGCGTCGTGTAGAGGAACACGGCGTTGAGTGCGACGTAGAGCACCATCACGATGATGACGCCCGCGACGAGGGCCGGCGGCAGCGTGCGCGCAGGATCCTTGATCTCGTCGGCGATGTAGGTCGCCGCGTTCCAGCCCGAGTAGGAGTACATGACGTACATGAGGCCGATCGCGAACGGCGCGCTCACGATATAGCTGAGATCGCTGGCCGAAGGCGCGAAGGAAATGGGCTGCCGCGTGCCGAAGGCCAGACCGCAAATGATGAGCCCCACGATCAGGGCGACTTTGAGGAAGGTGGCGACATTCGTGAAGAGGGCGCCAGGTTTCGCCCCGCTCAAAAGGACGAGCGTCACTCCCCAGACGGAGGCGAGTGCAAGCCAGAGCTTCGGCGCCCCGGGAAAGACACCTGCGAAGTAGTCGCCGAAGGCCATGGCGGCGAGCGCTACCGGTGCCGCGAAACCGACCGTCGCCGAGATCCATCCGGCCAGAAAGCCGAGTGCCGGATGATAGATGCGCGAGAGAAAGTTGTATTCGCCGCCCGAGCGGGGCAGCGCGGTCGCCAGCTCGGCATAGGAAAGAGCGCCGCAAAGTGCGACGATGCCGCCGACAGTCCAGAGCGTCACGACCGAAAAGCCGGTCGGCAGATCGCGGACCTGGAAGCCGAGGCTCGTGAAAACGCCGATCCCGATCATGTCGGCCACAGCCAACGCGGTGGCTGTTGCGAGTGTGACGGTGGCAGGTCCGGTCTCGCCTGCAGCAGAGGCCGGTTTAGTACTGTCAGTGGAAGCCATCGTCTCTCGCGTTTCGGCTGTCTAGCTACGGAGCACTCTAGCTTAACGTTGTGGGGCCTAACAATTATTTCCGTTGGCCTGCTGCCTATCCGTGCACCCGACAGTACAGGAGGGCCACACGTAGGATAGAGGCCATGCGTTCACGGCTCCCTAACCACGTTCTGGCCAAGAATGTGATGCCATATTCAGAATCGAGCTTTGCACCGGAATGAGAATTGCGTGCCGCCCGCGAGGGCGCCTCGCGGGAGGGCTTCGACCGGCCGTATGAGCACACCGGAGACATCAGCGCTGGCCATCCAGGCGACGCGGCGTTGTCGCGTGGCCGGCTTTGTCGTGCGCCTTGTGCTGCTCGCGGGCCTGCTCGCGGGACTTGCGCCGCCGGCCTCTGCCCAACAGCAGCAGCACACCCGCCGGGTCGCCACCAGTGGCTGGGTCGTGTCCGTCGTGCCGACCCCGCATCCGGTGACCTCGCGCCAGGGCCCCCTGCCAAAATCGGTCACGCGGCTCGCGGCCCTCAGCGCTGCGCCCTTCCCCTATCAGGGCATAATGCCGGGCGCCAATCGCCCCTTCATCGAGGCCGACGAGACCGGTCGCCGCTTCCATCGCACGGCAGGCGGCCGCGTCTACTGGGAGGACGAGCGCTACAACGACCCGCGCGTGCTCCTGCATATTCCCAAGGGCTTCGACATCCGGCGGCCGGGCCTGCTGGTGCTCTACTTCCATGGTCACCGCGCCAACCTGCGCCGCGATGTGTTCATGCGCCAGCGTGTGCCCTGGCAAGTCTCGACCTCGCGCACGAACGCCGTGCTCGCAGCCCCGCAGTTCGCCGTGAACGCCTCGGACTCCAGCGCCGGCAAGCTTTGGCAGCGCGGTGCTCTCCGTGATTTCGTCAACGAGGTCGCCGGTCGGTTCGCCGTCATGCACGGCGATCTGCGCTCCGAGGCGAGCTTTGCCAGCTTGCCGGTCGTGATCGTCGCCTACAGCGGCGGCGTCGGCCCCGCGGCCTGGGCGATCCGTAATGGCGATCTCGGATCACGCCTGCGCGGCATCGTGCTGCTCGATGCGGCCTACGGCGAGATGGGCGTCTTTGCCGATTGGGTCGCACGCACGCCCAATGCCTTCCTGCTCAGCACCTATACGCAGTCCACCGAGGGGCGGAATCAGGAGCTGAAATCCCTCATCGAAGCGCGCGGTGTGAAGGCGTTCGATAGCATTCCGCAGCGCATCGAGCCGGGGCACGTTGCCATTGTTCCCGCAGCAAGCGATGCGACACACCACGACTTTCTGCTGCGCGCATGGACCGACGACCCGCTGCGCGATCTTCTCGCGCGCGTGCGCGGCTACCCTCGGGGGTAGGCGCTATTTCGCCTTCTCCTCCTTCACGCTCTTGAACACCTCGGAAGCAACGAGCATGGCCTCGCGAATGATCGGCAGGCCGACATAGCCCGTCAGGTGCAGGAGGACTTCGGTCAGCTCTTCCTCCGTCCAGCCCTGCTTGAGCGCAAAGCGCAGATGAATGTCGAGCTCGGGGTAGCGGCCCGTCGCGGCATCCGACACGACACAGACGAGGGTGCGCGTCTTGAGATCGAGGCCAGGGCGCGTCCAAAGCACGCCGAACACACCCTCCGTCGCAACATCGATGAACTTCTTCATCAGCGGGTCGGCGGCATAGCTCGCCTGGTTGTTCTTGAAGTCCTCCTCGCCACGCAACTTGCGGCGCATGGCCTCGCCGCGCTTGTAGACCTCGCTCGTCGTCATCGGGCACTCCTCCGGCTTGTGATCGTGAACTACTCGGCGGCACGCGCGGGAATATCAGGCACGTCGGGCACCGGCGCGCGCGCGACGATCGGAGCCACCTCCTCCATGAACCGGCGCATCATGCGGTGACGTGCTTCGCGCGGCACGCCGGCCGTCGCATTTGAGACAATGAAATAGTCGAAGCCGATGCTGCGCAGCCGCGTGATCTGCGCGGCGATCGTCTCCGGCGTGCCGACGAGATTGCGATCGAGGATCGGGTCGATCTTAGCGGGGTCGGCCATCTCCTTCATGCCGCCGAAGATCTTCGCGAACTGCTGATAGCCCTCGATATCCGCCCAGGGCGTCGAGTCGACCGTGTAATGCTCGGCCTGGAGCTTGTAGTAGCGCGAGAGATGATGTCGCGCCTCCGCGCGCGCTTCTGCTTCCGTATCGCCGATGAAGCACTTGCAGCTAATGGGCAGCGTAACATCGGTCTCAAAGCCGTGGGCGGCAGCGCGCGTGCGCCAGCGCGAGAGGATCTTGAGCAGCAGATAGTCGGGGAACTGTGCGAGCGAGAGCGGCGGCAGACCGAGATCGGCCATGATCTCCGCACTCTCCGGGCTGCCGATGGCGCCATAGAAATTCGGCCGATTCGCGCCGAGCAATGGCCGCACCAGGATGTCGCGGTCGAGCACCAGATGCTTGCCCTTGTAGCGGAAGGGCTTGCCCTCGAGCGCGAGCTGCATGACCTCCCAGCACTCGCGGAAGCGTTCGCGCGCTTCGATCATCGGCACACGCATGGCATCGTATTCGAGCTTCGCCGTCCCGCGTCCCATACCGATGTGCAGCGGACCGTCCGTGAGCGTACGCAGCATTGCGACGTCCTCGGCAAAGCGGACGGGATCGTACCACGGCAGCACCATCACGGCGGTCCCGAGCCCGAGCCCTGGGCAAGCGGCCGCGATATGCGAGAGAAACATCAGCGGATTGGCGTCGGGTAATAGTCCGAGAAATGATGTTCGACGAGCCACACGGCCTCGTAGCCGAGCTCCTGTGCGCGGCGCGCATCGCCCACCGCCTCGCGGTAGAGCGTCGCATCGCTGGCGCCTTCCGCGTCCACTGCGCCGATCTGGACGGCATAGCGCGCTGGCCTGGTCATTGCCGCTCCCTTCTTTTGCCTTGACGTTTTCTCCCTGATCGCGAGGCTATCGCGGAAAGTCTGGGCGGTCACTCCTTCTGCTTCGTGTGAATGGGGGCATGACGTTGAAGAGTAGCTCCGCCCTCGGCAGAATGACGGGAGGAAAGCCGAGATGACCATGCCCATGCTGTTCACGCCGCTCGAGCTGCGCGGCGTGACGCTCAAGAATCGCGTCGTCGTCGCGCCCATGCACCAGTATTCGGCGCTGAAGGGCCACGCGACCGACTGGCATCTCATGAATGCCGGTCGCTATGCCGCGGGCGGCGCCGGCATGGTCATGATGGAATCGACCAAGGTGGCGCGGAACGGCTGTGGCACGGTCGGCGATACGGGCCTGTGGGATGACAGTTTCATCGAGGGCCTCGCGCGCTGCGCGACCTTCATCAAGCAACAGGGTGCGGTCGCCGCCATTCAACTCGGACACTCGGGCCGCAAGGCGCGGCTCACGCGGCCATGGGAGGGCGGTAAGCCCCTCAAGGGCGATGAAGCCGAAATCTATGACTGGGAAGGCTGGGAGCTCGTTGCGCCGAGCGCGGTGCCGCATTCGGAGAGGGCACCTGTGCCGCGCGCATTCTCACACAACGAGGTGCGCGATCTCGTCGGCAAGTGGGGCGATGCCGCCATCCGCGCCGACAAGGCCGGCTTCGATGTGCTCGAGATCCACGCCGCGCACGGCTACCTGATCCACCAGTTCCTCTCGCCCGTCGCCAACCAGCGCACGGACACGTACGGCGGCAATGAGATGAACCGGATGCGCTTCGCCCTCGAGGTGGCCGAGCACGTGCGCTCGGTCTGGCCGGCGGAGAAGCCGCTCTTCATGCGCCTTTCCTGCGAGGATGATGCGGGCTGGGGACCAGCAGAAAGCATCCGCCTCTCGCGTCTCCTGAAGGACAAGGGCATCGACGTGATCGACTGCTCGTCGGGCGGCACGCTCGCGCACTCGCCCATGGATGGCGAGCGCTCCAAGAAATACGGCTATCAGGTTCCCTATGCGGAGGCGATCCGCAAGGAAGCGGCCATCAAGACCATGGCCGTCGGTCACATCGTGCACGCAGATCAGGCCGAAGCCATCCTGCGCGAGGGCCGCGCCGACCTGATCGCGCTCGCGCGCGAGCTCATGTACAATCCCAACTGGGCCATGGATGCCGCGCAGAAGCTCGGTGCCGACCCGGACTTCCTGCTCGTGCCGCCGCCCATGCGCTACTGGCTCGCCAAGCGCGCGAAGTCTGCTTTCGAGGGCAAGCCCTCGACGTGGTCGAACGGTCTCGGCAATTCATAGAGGGAACGCAGCGCGCCGCTATCCCTGGGTCCGCGGGGCGCTGCCGTCTGCTTGATCGGCGAGCCGACTACTGCCGCACCCCGACAGCCTTGGCGCTATCATGCAGGGCATCGAGCGCGGCGCGCGCCTGTACGCGACCGGCACCGAAAGACTCATCGCGGCCTGACTCACCGACATCCTGCGCTGTCTCGGAGAGGACGCGCATGGCATCCTCGGGCCTCAGATGCGGCGCCCGCTCGAGCATCAGCGCCATGATGCCGGACACGTAGGCCGCCGCCATCGACGTGCCGGACATGAACATGTGGCCGTTCCTCAGCGCCGGCACGAGAATGTCGACGCCCGGCGCCGCGACCGAGATGTACGTGCCGTGGTTGGCATACGTGTAGAGCCGGCCGGCGCTGTCGTGCGCGGTCACGGCAATGACTCCCGAGTATGCCGCGGGATAGGCCGGCGCAGCCTTCGGGCCGCCATTGCCGGCAGCAGCCACCAGGATCACGTTGCGCCGCGCGGCGGCCGCGACCGCGCGCTCGATCACCGGGTCACGCGCGCCACTGAAGCTCAGGTTGATGACCTGCGCACCGTGCTGCACCGACCAGTCGAGCGCGCGCAGCAGGATGAAGCTCGTCGATTCAGGCAGCTCGCGGCGCGGCACGGCAAAGAAGGCGCGCGCGGCGAGCAATGTCGCATCGGGCGCGACACCCGACACGAGGCCGCGAGCACGTATGATGCCGGCGATGGCCGTGCCATGAACGTCCGGCTTGGAATCCTTGTTGCCGGTCGCATCGAAAGCTTCGCCGACTGCGCCGGCGAGATCGCGGTGCTCCTGATCGACGCCTGAATCGATGATGGCGATCTTGACGCCGCGTCCGGTCGCCAACTCGTGCGCACTCGGTACGCCGACCATGTCGAAGCCATACTGGGCAGCGCGCGCGGCGCCACCTGCACCGCTCTGGCGCTGATAGACCATGTTCTGCTGGACCATCATCACGCGCGGGTCGCTCGATAGCGCAGAGACAACTGCCTGCATGGGGCGCTGGTCGCCGATACGATAGACCTGCGCGCGCGCCTCGAGCAGAGGCACGTTCGTACTGCTGACGAGCTGCAAGCGATGTGTCCGCGCGAGCTGAGCTTCGGTCGCGCCCGGCTGGTTTGCTGCGACAAGAACGAGGACCTGTCGCGCGACCGACGGGCTCGGCGCTGCCGCACGGCCCTGCGGCATCCGCTCCTGACGCGTGCCGTAGGCGCGCGGCGGAGGTCCGCTGTCGCCGCCTCCCGGATTCGGAAGCACGATGATGGGCGGAATACGGCCGCCACCCGGCGGCGAGCGGTCCGGGCAATGCCAGCGGCCGGCACGGTCCTGGCGGCACTTCCCGTCGCCGGCCGTCTTGTCTCCGCAGGGCGGTCTGCCGCGCAGCCCACACGTGGGTTTCCTGTCGCCGGGCTTTCTATCGCCAGCCGTCTTGTCCGAGCATGGCGGACGCCCGCGCACGCCGCAGCGCGGCTTGTTCGATTTTTCGTCGGAATACTTTCCAGCGCCCGGACGGCGACCGGGTCTGCGTCTGCGGCCCTCATCATCGGGGCGCGCCATCGGGCCAATGCCCCCTCTGATGATCACGTTCGGACCGATGATGGGACCAATACCGCCGCGGCCACCGCTCGATGGTCCGATGCGGTCACCGCCACCGCCACCCCGCTGCGGGCTGAATTGCGCTTCGGCCGGGAGGTGGAAAGCGAACGCCAGCAGCGCAAGGAGAGCACCGAGAACGGTGGCACGAGCGGACGAGAAAAAATTCAGGGTCATGGCGCGTATCCAAGTGACCTAATGAATGCCGATCTACTGCACCTCAGCGGCTCGGCAGGACCGCCTTGACGATATCCTTTCGGCTCATGACGGCCGCCAATCGACGCTGCTGCTCATCTGGCGAAGGCTGATCGACGAACCGGACACTGTAGAAACCGCCGGGCAACGGACCATCGACAAGCCGCAACTGCTGATCATAGAGCAGCAAGGCAATGGCGCCGACCGAGGCTTGATCCGTGAACGCGACCATGGCGACCGGCGCCATTTGAGCCTCGACGCCGGGACGCGATGCCGTCTGATAGCTGCCGCCCTCGCGCGTCAGCAGCATGCCGACGGCCATAGCCTGCACGAAGATGATGACGGCTGCCGCAGCGGCAGCCCAGCGCACAGCTCCCGGCGTCGGCGCCTGGAAGAGATCCTTCACCGCATCGACAATGCCTGAGAGCCACGACTTGGCGACACTGCTCGGCGTCGCTGTGCGTGCGAGCAACGCATCGGCCGAGGCGAACCGCGGCCGGATGGCCTCGTTGCCGGCAATCGTCGCCGTCTGCTCCTCGGCAATGAGCGCAAGCTGGCGCCGCATGTCGGGATGATGCTGCAGATAAGTCTCGACGCGGGCCGTGTCGGCAGCATCGAGCTTGCCGGTCACGTACCACGGGAGGAGCATCTCGATCTCCTCGCGCTCGGAAAGCTGTTCGTCGATCCCGCTCATGGCCACCCTCTGTCGATTCCTGCTGCCGCCAGCAGCTCCGAGAGTTTCTTTCGTGCATAAAACATCCGCGTTTTCACCGTGTTCAGCGGAATGTTCAGGATCTCACTCACCTCGTTGATCGACTTCTCGTGGTAGTAGACGAGGTCGATGATCGTGCGGTGCTCGGCCGACAAGGCGGCGATGCAGCGCCGCATCGCTTCAGCCTTGTCGAGCTTCTGCGCCACGACCTCGGGGTCATCGCCGTCATCGGCAATGGCACCCGCACTTTCCTCGTCGATGGTCTCTTCGCGGCGTCGGCGCAGCGTGCTGACGGCGCGGTTATGCGCGATCGAGAGCAGCCAAGTCCCGACCGAAGACCGGGCCTCGTAGCTGCCGGCGTTCCGCCATGCCTCAAGAAATACCTCATTTGTCACCTCCTCGGCGACGGCCTCCCGGCGGACGATACGCAGCACGAACCGGTAGACGCGCAGTTGATGCCGTCCGAGCAGCGCCCGCAGTGCCGCCTGGTCCTGACCCGCGATCCGAGTGATCAGCGTCCGGTCATCCGTCTGGTCCTGCATTGCGCAACCTGGATCTATTGGCTCTGTCGCAGCGAGATGAAAATTGGTTCATTCAATTCGGCAGAAAATTTCTGGCCGCTCGGCCAAGGGTCCGCCAGCCCCCGAGGCAGGGGCCGGCCCATCCTATGGCATGATTTCGGCTGAATGCAGTTAACAGGCCCAATCGGGGCCCGAAACCTCGGAGCTTTGGTCGCCGCAGCACGCTCCGAGGTTCAAGGCGTCAAATACTCAAGCCGTATCAAAGACCTTCAGCCCGACGACACCGGCTACGATCAGGCCGACGCAGACGATCCGGGCGGCGGTGCGCGGCTCGCCTAGGAGCGCAATGCCGAGCACCATGGCCCCAGCGGCGCCGATCCCAACCCACACCGCGTAAGCCGTTCCGATCGGGAGCGTGCGTGCAGCAAGTGCCAGCAGGTACATGCTGAGCACCATGGCCGCGATCGTCCAGACCGAGGGCCAGAGCCGCGTGAATCCGTCCGTGTATTTGAGTCCGATTGCCCAGCCGATTTCGAGAATGCCGGCAGCAACGAGCAGCGCCCAGGCCATGGGGACGATCTCCAACTAGCGGGGTCGTCCCCAGGATATTTGCCTTCGCGGCGCCGAGGTCGTCCTCAGCAAGAAGAGAATATAGGACCATTCTGGCCCGAGACCAGAGGCGTCAGCCTGCGCGCGGTGCGGCATGCGTGAGACCGAGCAGGGCCGGCTCGGGCACGATGATCGCAAATGTCGGCACACTGGACATGCGCGCGCGCATCGGCCCCTTGTCCTCGAAAGCCGCGCGGAAGGCCCCGACGTCCGCAACATCGAACCACGCCTTGGCGACACCGCCACAGAGAAAGGCGCCGTCCCATGCGGCCGTCGCCAACACGAGATCACCCGTGATCCGCCCGAGCAACCGCGAGAACATCTGCGCCGTTCGCGACGCGGCAGGATCCGTGGCCGCCGCAGCAAAGACGGTATCGGCGGCGCGATCGCCACGTACTGCGCCGCGCGCGTGCGACGCGTACAGGCGTCCGATGCCAACACCCGAAAGCAAATCCTCGACAGTCCGCCCGAAGCCGAATACGGCCGCTTCCTCTGCCGTCGTGGGCGCAAGCGACATGTGCCCGGCCTCGCCAGCCGCGATGGCCCACTGCGTACCGCCGACACGGACAGCCGTCGCCGCGCCGAAGCCCGTGCCGACATTGACGGCAATGCGGCTGCCGATCAGCTCTGCGCGTGCGACGCCTCCTATGGGCGCCAGATCGGCGGCTTGCAGATGCGGAAGTAGCAAGCCCACGGCTTCGAGGTCATTGACGAGCGCGACGGACACGCCGCCCAGATGCTGTGAGACTTCGCGCGCCGAGATCGACCATGCCGCATTCGTGAGCTGCACGGCGCCCCTGTCGACCGGGCCGGCAGCAGCGATGTAGGCACCGCCGCACCAGCCTTCCGCCGGGCCGGCGCCGATGTCGATCACGTAGGTTGCGAGCGCTTCGGCAAAGGAGGATTGCCCGGCCGTCGGGTAGACGCGGATCTCGCTCAAATCTCCAGGGCCGCGGCTGATGCCAAAGCGGCTCCTCGTACCGCCCACATCCGCAACGATCCGCCGGCCGGTCATGATGCCCGCTCCACGGGCGCGGATCTGAGCGCCTCGAGAAATGTCTCGCGCCAGCGCGTGACGTTGTTCTTTCGGACGCGCACGATCAGGCTCTCGTAGCGCTCGCGGCGCTCTGCGACGGGCATGGTGAGCGCGGTGTGCAGCGCCACCGCCACCTCATCGGTATCGTATGGATTGACTGGGATGGCTTCAACGAGGTCCTCGGCAGCGCCCGCGAACTTGGAGAGCACGAGCACGCCCGGATCCTCGGGATCCTGGGACGCGACGTACTCCTTGGCGACGAGGTTCATGCCGTCTCGCAGCGGCGTGACGAGACCCGCCTGGCTCGCACGGAACAGCGCCGCCAAGGTTGCGCGCGGAATGGCGCGATGGATGTAGCGCACGGGCGTCCAGTCGAAATCGCCGAACTCGCCGTTGATCGAGCCCGAGAGCCCTTCGAGCTCCTGACGGATATCCGTATAGGCCTCCACCTCCTCGCGCGTCGGCGGCGCGATCTGCATCATGGTGACCCGCTTGCGCAGATCGGGATAGAGCTCGAGCAGGCGCCTGAACGCGCGCATACGACCAGGAAGCCCCTTGGTGTAGTCGAGCCGATCGACGCCGAGCACGAACATGTTCGCCATGCTGCGGCGCTGGAGGCGTGCCATGTGCGCATCCGCCTCGGGCGTGTGCGCCATCTCGAAAACGGAATCGGGATCGATGCCGATCGGGAAGGCACGCGCGATGATCGTCTTGCCGTAGGCCCTCACGCGGTCATCACCGAGAGCCTCGCCACCTGCGTTCTCGACGACATAGCGAATGAAGTTCGCGGCATCGCTCGTCGTCTGGAAGCCGGCAACGTCGTAGGCGAACATGACCTCCGCCAGCCACGCGTGATCGGGAATGGCCGAGAAGAAATCGGGCGAGGGAAATGGAATGTGCAGGAAGAAGCCGATCCTCTCCTTCACGCCCTGTTGGCGCAGCTCCTCCGCAAGCGGGATCAGGTGATAGTCGTGCACCCAGATCAGATCGTCGGGCTCGATAAGCGCGGCCAGCGACTGCGCCAGGCGTTGGTTGACCCGACGGTAGCCCTCGAGAAAGGCGTGCTCGAAATGCGCAAGGTCGAGCCGATAGTGGAAGGTCGGCCAGAGCGCACGATTGGAGAAGCCGAGGTAGTACTCCTCGTAGTCGCGGCGCGTCAGCGGGATCGTGGCCGTACGAATTCCATTGTGCTGCTGCAGCTTGATACCGAGCGAGGCGTCCTCGTCGACGGTCGTGCCATCCCAGCCGAACCAGAGCCCGCGCCCACGTTGGAGTGCGTCCTCCAGCGCGACAGCCAGCCCGCCGGACTGCACGGCTTTGTCGATATCGGTAACACGATTGGAGGCGACAATCAGGCGGCTCATACGGTCGACTCCCAATGTTTCGAGAGCCTCACAGCTCCGTTGATAATCCCCACCATGGAATAGGTCTGCGGAAAATTGCCCCATGCTTCACCGGTTGCCGCGTCGGTGTCCTCCGACATGAGCCCCAGCGGATTGCGCGCCGCAAGAAGACCCTCGAAGATCTCACGCGCCTGCTCGCGGCGGCCGATCCGCGCCAGCGCATCGAGGCGCCAGAAAGCGCAGACATTGAAGGCCGTCTCGGGTGCACCGAAGTCATCGGGCTCCTCGTAGCGCATCATGAATGGCCCGCGTGCCAGCGTCTTTTCGAGCTGGTCGACGGTCGAGACGAACCGCGGATCCTTCGGGTCGATCATGTCGACCTCGGCCATGAGTAGCACGCTCGCGTCGAGGTGCTGGCCGCCAAAGCTCTCGACGAAGGCCTTACGCTTGTCCGACCAGGACCGTGCGAGCACCGTGGCCTTGATCTGATCGGCGCGCTGGCGCCACATCTGCGCGCGATCGACAAGACCCAGATGATGCCCGATCTTGGCGAGGCGATCGCATCCAGCCCAGCACATGATCGCGGACGAAGTGTGCGGGCGCTCGCGCGTCCTGAGCTCCCAGATGCCGGCATCGGGCTTGTCGTGCAGCAGGAAAGCCTGCTCACCGACGGTCTCCAGGCGAGCGTACTCGACTGCACCGGCCTCCATAAAAAGGCGACGGTCGACGAAGGCCTGGGCGGCGCCCAAGATCATATTACCATAGGTGTCGTGCTGATACTGGCGATAAGCGAGGTTGCCGGCGCGCACCGGCCCCATGCCGCGATAGCCGGGCAGGGCAACGATCTCCCGCTCCGTGAGCTGCTTTTCAAGACCGATGCCGTAGACCGGCTGGATATGGCCTTCGCGCGCATCGGCAACGATGTTCATCATCCAGCGGAAGTAGTGCTCCATCGTGCGCACAGCAGCCAGCGAGTTGAGCGCGCGCACGACGAAGAAGGCATCGCGTATCCAGCAGAAGCGGTAGTCCCAGTTGCGGGCGGACCCGGCGGCCTCGGGAATACTGGTCGTCATGGCAGCGACGATGGCCCCGGTCGGCTCGTAGCTGCACAGCTTCAGCGAAATCGCGGCACGGATCACTGCATCCTGCCACTCCAGAGGCACCGCGAGGCGATGCACCCAGTCGCGCCAGTACTGCGTCGTGCGCTCCTCGAAATCGCGCGCGGTCTCGGAAACGCCGCTCGTCAGCGTCTCGTCGGGCCCGAAGATCAGATTGATGGGCTCATCGAGAATGAAGGTCGTCTCGGCGACAACGTAGTCGATCGGTGCATCGGTCGTGAGCCGCAGCGACACGCCCGAGCCAATGTAGCGAATGTGGTTAGAGCCATAGGCGACGAGCGGCGCCGTGCGTCCGTACTCATAGCGCGGCTTGACCTTGATCCTGATGCGCGGGCTCCCCCGCAGCGGGCGCACGCGCCGGACAAGCATTTGCGGTCGGAAGCGCCGTTGCATCCAGATGAAGCGGGGCGCGAAGTCGATGATCTCGATGGCGCCCGACGGCCCTTCGACCACGGTCCGCACGAGCGCCGTATTGCCGACATAGCTCTGGCTGAAGGAGGCCGCATCCAAGAGCTCGATCTCGAAGCAGCCCTCACCCGGTGCGCCGGTCGGTCCGCCGAGAAGCGCGTGGAACACGGGATCGCCGTCGAAGCGTGGAAAGCAGCTCCACACGATGCGCCCGCGCCCATCGACGAGCGCGCTGATGCAGCAGTTGCCGACCAAGGCCAGATCGAGCGTGCTCTTGAAAGCCTTCGCCGCCTCAGTCATTGGCCACCTCGCGCATGAAAGCCAGCGATGTGGCATGGAGCCAGTCGAGGAACATTGCCGTGCCGGCGACGCGATGCTGCGCGATCGTCTCGCCAAGACCGATCTTGACCGTGATCCCGTCGAGCTTGTTCACGGCCGCGAAAGCATCCTCGTCCGTCACATCATCCCCCGCGAAGAACGGGCGGCGCCCCGCAAAAGGCGGCTCCTTGAGAAAGTCGATGATTGCAGTCCCTTTGTCGGCCAGCGCCGGCTTCGCTTCGAAGACCATCTTCCCTCGTTTGATCTGGATGCCGCGCGAGATCCCTGCGAGCTCGTCCATGACATCGCGGCACGCCGCCTCAAGGTCAGGTCGCGAGCGATAGTGCAGCGCGACCGCGTTCGACTTCCGCTCGAGCAGGAGGCCAGGCTCGCTCAACACGAGCGGCGCCAGCAGAAGCTCGGCATGGCGCAGGAATTCCTCATCGATGGGTGCGGCGTGGTTCTCACCCGAGCGCGTGCGGCGCGTAAGGCCGTGAACACCCGCAGCCGGCAGTCGCAAGGGCGCCAGAAACCGATCGAGGTCAGCGATCTCACGCCCCGTGATCACGGCGACGGCGCCGCCCGTCGCGTCCGTCAGCCGGCTCAGCGCGTTGCGGGTCCGTTCCGTCAGGCGCACCGCATCAGGCCGCTCGGCAACCTCGACGAGCGTGCCATCGAAATCAAGAAAGAAGGCGACCTGGTCGGGTGCGCCTAAGCTCGGCAGCGACATTGGAATGTAAACGATGCTCTCCTTCGGTTAGCCTCATTGTGCTGGCTAAAGCGTCTTTGGACTTGAAATTCGCTCCCTGCCCGGCCTCGAGGTGAGGCGAATTTCAAGTCCGTTGCTTTAGTGCCGCGCCGGACGGCAAGTGGCAGGGTGCCGATGGGACCTCGATGCGCCCGCCCCCAGGTTTGGCGCAAACTGCCCGCCGCTCAAGCCGAGCCACTCAAGATGTAGTTGCACGGCATCGCGATCGTTCTATGCATGTTAGTTTGAACCTCATTGCCGGGGCACGCAAGTTTCCCCGTATGCTCGTGGGCGCGCGGTCGTGGCGAATAACCCCGCGCGCCGGGGTTGGAACGCCCGCGAGGGGGAATTGGTTCCCGGCAGCAAGAGTGGGAAGGCCAGCGGAAGGCATCTATGAAGGCGCTCACCATCGGAAGCGCGATGATCGATACCATCGCCATCATCGAATCGAGCCGCATCGAGCGCATGACAATGCTCAATGCGGAAACATCCTTTCTCCTGCTCGCGGAAGGCCACAAGACCGAGGCGCTCGAGATCTCCACGCACACGGGCGGCGGCGCCGTCAACGCAGCTGTCGCCATGGCGCGGCTCGGCATCGATGTTTCGACACTCGCCAAGCTCGGGCGCGACCAGCGCGCGGAGATCGTCCTCTCGCGCCTCATGCAGGAAGGCGTGTCGACACGCTGGCTCAGCCGCGACGAGCGCGCAGCGACAGGCGCGGCCGTCATGATCTCCTCTCATGAGCGGAACGCCGCGATCTTCACGTTCCGCGGCGCCAACACGCTGCTCGAGGACGGCGACTTGAAGCCCGATGCCTTCGAGGTCGATCTCGTGCACGTCTCCTCGCTCTCCAACCGCTCTGCCGATCGTCTGCCGCGCATTCTTGCAGAGGCCAAGCGAACCGGCGCCTTCCTCGCGACCAATCCCGGTATCCGCCAGCTTTCGAGCCGCGGCGTCACGCTACAGGACGCGCTCGGCGACATCGATCTGCTCGTGGTGAACAAAATCGAGGCTTCGGCGCTCGTACCGACGATCGCGGGGAAAGTCGGCGAGGGCGGACCGCCACTCGGCCCGGACAGCGAGGAGCCGCCGAGCACGCTTGCACGTCAGGGGCTCGCCGGCGGCGGCTACCACTTGAGCCTGCGTTCGTTCTTCACAGCACTGCGCAATGCGGGAGCGCGCTACGTGCTCGTGACGGACGGATCGGCCGGCTCCTTCCTCGCCGATCGCGAGCGCATACGCTTTTGCCCGGCGGCGCCGGCGACGGTAGCCGGCACGGCTGGTGCGGGCGACGCCTATGCCGCAACTCTTGCGACGTTCCTCGCCGAGGGTCGCGCTCCAGAGGATGCCATGCGCGCTGCCGCGCTCAACTCAGCGTCCGTCGTCGGCTACATCGACACGCAGGGCGGCCTTCTCGGCCGCGCCGCGCTCGATGCCGCACTGACGAGCACCGGCAGCAAGCTTGCCATCAGCCAATGGCGCATCTGAGCGCCCGCGCGCTCAGTACGTCGCCTTGATCGCGCTGCGGCCATTGCCTTCCTGGCGCACCACGCCCACAGCCGCGCGCACATCGGCGAGATAGGCGTCGAGCGCGGGCGCGTGCAGCATGGACATCATGCGGTGAATACCTTTCGGCTTCTGCACGAGGCCCGGCAGCCAGCCTTTGGCCTGCATGATCTCCGCGACGCGGAATATGTCGAACGCGTTCGAACCATAGGCGATGATCGACAGGTGCGGACTGCCCAGTATCTCGAGCCCGTCGACATCGCCGATGCCAGCCTTGCACGCATCGACGAATGTCATGAGATCGCGCGCGATCTTCTTGTAGCCTTCAACTCCTAGGAGTTCGAACGTCGCCCAGGCCGCCGCGACGCCGCCCGCAGGCCGCGTGCCGACAATGGTCGAGGTCAGGAAGCGGCCATTGGGCCACTGATCGAAATCGAAGCCGTGATGCGCGGCTTTCTCGGGCGTGCGGTAGAAAACGGTCGAAGCGGGCTTCGGCGTGAAGCCGAACTTGTGCAGATCGGCAGAGAGCGAGCTGACACCGGGTACCGAGAAGTCGAAATCTGGAATATCGCGCCCGAGCATCTTCACGAATGGCGCGAGATAGCCACCGACACAAGCATCGACGTGCAGCCAGAGCCCGCGCCGCTCGGCGAGCGCACCGAGTTCGCGAATAGGATCGATCACGCCGTAGGGGAACGAGGGCGCAGAGCCGACGATCATCATCGTATCGTCGTCGATCAACGCCTCGATGGCTGCGGGATCGGCAGCGAGATCCGCGCAGACGGGTGCGCGGCGCACATCGAGGTCCATGAGGCCGGCCCCCTTGTTGAAAGCCGGATGCACGGACTCCGCCGCGACGATGTTGCCGCGGAAGGTCGGTATCTTGCGCTGCTTGCGCGTCCAGTCGCGGCACGTCTGCACGGCCTGGATGATGCTCTCCGTACCGCCCGTCGTCATGAAGCCCTGGGCATCGTCCGGCGCATTGAAGAGGCTCAGCGCCATGGCGATGACCTCGTCCTCCATGCGCTTGACGCTCGGGAAGGCGCGCCGCCCGCCGAGCGCGTTCTCCGTGAAGAACTCGAAGAAGGCTTCCTTGCCGACCTCGGAAACCTCGTCATTAGCCTTGAAGACGAAGAGCGGCACGCGCCCGCCTTGCCAGTCCGCGTCGCCGCCCTTCATGTCCCGCATCTCGGCGAGAATGGCGTCGCGTGACCGTCCCTTGGCCGGCAGGCTCTTGCGCATGGCAGCTCCATTTTTTGAGCAGTCGCGCACCCAAACATCGCGTTGCACAGCCCGTCAATGAACAAGGGGCACCGGAAGGAACCGCATCATTGGCCATACGCGTACGCTTCTGACGAGAATTCCGCCAGGATCGCCCAAAAATCCGGCAATTCCCATATCTTGCGGTTATTGTGCAGCGCACACAAGATGGCGCCATGAGCGACCGTGCGCTGCACATCCTCGTCATCGACGCCAACCGCATCCGGGCCTCCATCATCGAGGAGGGCCTCAAGGAGGCGGGGCAGGCGCGCGTGACGGTCATCGACGAAGCCAAGGGACTCATGCGGCGGATTGTCGAGCTCGACCCGGACGTAATCGTCATCGACCTCGAAAGCCCCAACCGCGACGCGCTCGAGCACATGTTCCAGGTCTCGCGGGCGGCCAAGCGGCCGGTCGCCATGTTCGTCGACCGCACGGACGATGCCTCTATCGAGGCCGCCATCGACGCTGGCGTTTCCGCGTACGTCGTGGACGGTCTCAAGAAGGAGCGGATCAAGCCGATCCTCGATACGGCGATCCGCCGTTTCCGCGCCTTCGAGCGTCTGCGCCAGGAGCTCGACCAGGCGAGGAACGAACTCAGCGAGCGCAAGCGGATCGAGCGCGCCAAAGGCATTCTCATGCGTACGCGCGGCCTCAGCGAGGAGAGCGCCTATGCACTCCTTCGTTCGACGGCCATGCAGCAGAACAAGCGTATCGCCGAAATAGCCGAGAGCCTGATCACGGCCGCCCGGCTGCTCGGCGAGGAGGAAGGCATATGATGCGCTCGGCGCGATCCAGTGATCCCAATCTCGTGCGCATGGGCTTCATGCCGCTGACGGACTGCGCTCCGGTTGTGGCTGCGAGCCTGCTCGGCTTTGCCGAGGCCGAGGGATTGCGCGTGAACCTCACAAAGGAAGCTTCGTGGGCGACGCTGCGCGACCGCATTGCCGTGCGCCATCTCGATGCCGCGCACATGCTGGCACCCATGCCAATCGCCGCGTGCCTGGGCCTGACGCCGCTCCCCGATCGCCTCATCGTGCCGCTCATGCTCGGCTTTGGCGGCAATACCATCACCGTGTCGTGCGCTCTGTGGGCAGATCTGAAGGCAGCCGGCGCACCGACCCGCCTCGAGGCTTCCGGCACGGCGCGTGCACTCGCCGAGGTCGCCGCGCGCAGACGGCGCGAAGGGGCGCCGAAGCTCGTTTTCGCGGTCGTCCATCATCACTCGGCGCACACGTATCAGCTTTCGTACTGGCTTGCGGCCGCGGGCATCCTGCCGAACGTCGAGATCGACATTGTCGCTGTGCCGCCGCCGCTGATGCCCTCAGCGCTCGCGGCCGGCCAGATCGACGGCTTCTGCGCCGGTGAACCATGGGGGCGCGTGGCCTCTGTCACGGGGTCAGGCCGCTGCGTGACGACGAACATCGCTATCTGGCGCGCCAGCCCCGAGAAGGTTCTCGGCGTCGCGCAGGACTGGGCCGAAGCAGATCCCGAACGCCACTTCCGGCTGATCCGCGCGGTCTACAAAGCGGCCGTGTGGTGCGATGATCCCGCGAACCGCAGCGAGCTCGCGCGGCTACTGGCGCGGCCCGAGATCTTCGACTTGCCCGCCGAGATCCTGGAAGCGAACCTCGACGGCCGCATCGCGCTCGACAATGGCGAAGAGATGCAAGTCAGCGGCTTCCTGAATTTCTCGCGATCCGCCGCAACCTTCCCTTGGAAGAGCCATGCGGCGTGGTTCTATTCGCAGATGGTTCGCTGGGGTGAGACGAAGATGAGCGCCGACGGCTATGCCTGCGCGCAAGCGACCTATCGACCCGATGTTCACCGCACAGCGCTTGCGCCGCTCGACGTGCCGCTGCCGACGGCAAACGCGAAGATCGAAGGCGCAATCACCGCAGAGACTGCCGTGCCGTCGACAGTGGGACGCCTCTTTCTCGCGTCCGATCGCTTCTTCGATGGCGGGATTTTCGATCCCGAACGCATCGAGGATTATCTCGCCTCGCAGCCCGTCAAAGCAGATGGCCCACGCTGACATGCAGCCCGGTTGCGCTGCACAATAAGCTCGCAAACGCCTGAAAACTCATCGGCATCTCCCGTCATTCGCGACGCCGCTCAACTCCGAGACCGTAGATCAAATCACTGACTTATAATCATTTTTAGAATTGCTCACGAACTGGCACGCTTCCTGCTTTGTAGATTAACCAAAGCCAGTCCCAGTTTCCCAGCCCAACGACGGGCTACCGGCAGCGCCGCCGACAGAAAGGAAGGCCTTCGATCGAAGGTCGCTCCATTCATGTCGCGGCGTTTTTTTTATGCCCGGAGCAGAGCCGGACATCACGCAAGCGAGGGAGCACGGGCAGGCACGACGTCAAAGGGAACAGCGAGGAGCACACGCTAATGCGCAAAACGAGAGCTTCGAAGACCGTCGTCCGTCCGGCGGCCGCCGAAATCGCGATGGACCGTCGCGCGTTCGTTCGGCAAGCGGCGGCGACGGCAGCCACGGCGGCACTGCTCTCGTCCATCAAGGCGGCGTTTCCCGGCGGCGTGTTTGCGCAAGGCAGTGGTCCCGAGGTCAAGGGTACGAAGCTCGGCTACATCGCGCTGACGGATGCCGCGCCGCTCATCATCGCCAAGGAGAAGGGCTTCTACGCCAAGTATGGCGTGCCCGACATGGAGATCCTCAAGCAGGCCTCGTGGGGCTCGACGCGTGACAACATGGCGCTCGGCACGAAGGCCAACGGCATCGACGGCGGCCACATCCTGCGCCCGAAGGTGCACCTCTACTCGACCGGCAAGGTCATGCAGAACAATCAGCCCTTGCCCATGTACACGATGCTGAACCTCAATGAGGACGGCCAGGCGATCTCAATCTCCAACGAGTTCAAGGAACTCGCGATCAAAGCCGATTCCTCGCCGCTGAAAGCGGCTTTCGAGAAGAAGAAGGCCTCGGGCAAGGAAGTGAAGGTCGCCATGACCTTCCCCGGCGGCACGCACGATCTCTGGATCCGCTACTGGCTCGCAGCCGGCGGCATCGATCCGGACAAGGACGTCTCCACCATCGTCGTGCCGCCCCCGCAGATGGTTGCCAACATGAAAGTCGGCAACATGGATGCCTTCTGCGTCGGCGAGCCGTGGAACGAGCAGCTCGTCAACCAGGACATCGGCTACAGCGCCATCACGACAGGTGAGCTCTGGTTCAAGCACCCCGAGAAGATCCTCGGCATGCGCGCGGACTGGGTGGATGCCAATCCGAAAGCGACGCTCGCCATCCTCATGGCTGTGATGGAGGCGCAGCAGTGGTGCGAGAAGATGGAGAACAAGGATGAGATGGCCGCCATCATCGGCCGCCGTCAGTGGTTCAACGTGCCTGTTCCCGACATCATCGGCCGCATCAAGGGCGACATCAACTACGGCCTCGGCCGCAAGGTCCAGGGCTCGAACCTGCGCATGAAGTTCTGGGGTGAGAAGGGCGAGTCCTCCTATCCCTGGAAGAGCCTCGACATGTGGTTCGTCACCGAGAACATCCGCTGGGGCAAGTTCGAGCCCGACTTCGACATCAAGGGCCTCGTCGACAAGACGAACCGCTCGGATCTTTGGGTCGAGGCGGCGAAAGGTCTTGGCCTCAAGGACTATCCCACAGGCGAGAGCCGCGGCGCCGAGAAATTCTTCGACGGCAAGGTGTTCGATCCTGCGGATCCGATGGCCTACCTCAAGACGCTCGCAATCAAGCGCGCGATGGTCTGAGACGCCGCGTGAAGTCCCCCGACATCCTGATCAAGGAGAGCGAGCCGATGACGGCGCAAAGCGCGCACAACATCATTTTGGACTCACCCGGAGCTTCTGTTCCGCTTGCGGCTGCAGCGAGAAGCAACGAGGCGCAGGTCATCGCATTTGCACCACCTCGCGCACCTTTTGCAGAGCGCATGTGGGCCGTGGCGCAATCATGGTTCGCCGTGATCGTGCCGCCGATCATCGTTCTTTGCGCGCTCCTGCTTGTTTGGGAGCTCGCGAGCGGCGGCCCGAAAGCGAGCCTCCCGCCACCGTCGAAGATCTGGGCGGACGCCAAGGATCTCATCGTCGATCCCTTCTTCGTCAACGGACCGCAGGACATCGGCCTCGGGCTGCGCGTGATGACTTCGCTGGAGCGCGTCATCATGGGCTTCGGCCTCGCGGCGATCGCGGGCATCCTGCTCGGCGCGCTCGTCGGCCAAAGCGTGTGGGCCATGCGCGGCCTCGACCCGATCTTCCAGGTACTGCGCACGGTGCCGCCGCTGGCCTGGCTGCCGATCTCGCTCGCTGCCTTCCGCGATGCCAATCCATCCGCGATCTTCGTGATCTTCATCACGGCGATCTGGCCGATCATCATCAACACCGCTGTCGGCATCCGCAACATCCCGCAGGATTATCGCAATGTCGCCGCGGTGCTGCGCCTCAATCACCTGGAGTTCTTCTGGCGTATCATGATCCCCTCGGCCGCCCCTTACATCTTTACGGGCCTCAGGATCGGCATTGGCCTTTCGTGGCTCGCCATCGTCGCAGCCGAGATGCTCACCGGCGGCGTCGGCATCGGCTTCTTCATCTGGGATGCGTGGAACTCCTCGCGCCTCTCCGACATCGTGGTCGCGCTCGTCTACATCGGCATTGTCGGCTTCGTGCTGGACCGCATGGTTGCCGGCATCGGCCATCTCGCGACGCGCGGCACCCAGGCCACCTGAGGAGACACGTCATGACGCCATTTCTGAAGGTCGACCACGTCTCCAAGAGCTTTGCCCGCGGCAATGCGACGACCGAGGTCCTGCGCGATATCGACCTGACGATCGCGCGCGGCGAGTACGTCTCGATCATCGGCCATTCGGGTTGCGGAAAATCGACGCTCCTCAATCTGGTCGCTGGCCTGACGCCCATCACGACCGGCGCCATCCTGCTCGAGAACCAGGAAGTCCGCGAGCCGGGACCGGATCGCGCTGTCGTCTTCCAGAACCATTCGCTGCTGCCGTGGCTCAGTGTCTACGCGAACGTCAAGCTCGCCGTGGACAAGGTATTTGGGAATTCCAAATCGCGCGCCGAGCGCCACGACTGGACCATGCACAATCTCGATCTCGTGCAGATGACGCACGCCAAGGACAAGCTGCCGGCTGAGATCTCCGGCGGCATGAAGCAGCGCGTCGGCATTGCTCGTGCGCTCGCCATGGAGCCCAAGGTTCTGCTCCTCGACGAGCCATTCGGCGCACTCGACGCTCTCACCCGCGCGCACCTGCAGGACTCGGTCATGCAGATCCACGCGCGGCTCGGCAATACCGTCATCATGATCACGCACGATGTGGACGAGGCCGTGCTGCTCTCAGACCGCATCGTCATGATGACCAACGGTCCTTCGGCGACGATCGGTGAGATCCTCGACGTCGCCCTGCCTCGTCCGCGCAAGCGCCTGGAGCTCAGCTCCGACCCGACCTATCTGCGCGCACGCGAGTCCGTCCTGAAGTTCCTCTACGAGCGCCACCGCGCGCCATCATTGCAAGCCGCATAGCATCGTCTCGCAAGAAAGGGAGCTGCAAAGTGACACCAAGCCAGATTGATCTCGTGCAGTCCTCACTCGCCAAAGTCGTGCCGATCGCAGAGACGGCGGCCAGCCTCTTCTATGGCCGCCTCTTCGAGGTCGCGCCCGAGGTGAAGCCGCTCTTCCGCGGCGACATGAAGGAGCAGGGGCGCAAGCTGATGACGACACTCGCCGTCGTCGTCAACGGCCTCAAGGCGCCGGATACCATACTGCCCGCCGCAAAGGCGCTCGCGGTGAAGCACGTCGGCTATGGCGTGACGGCCGAGCACTACGTGCCTGTCGGCGCGGCGCTCATCTGGACGCTCGAACAGGGCCTCGGCGACGACTTCACGCCCGAGACGCGCGACGCCTGGCTCGCCGCCTACACGCTTCTATCCGGCGTGATGATCGAAGAAGCCTATCCCAAGGCCGCCTGAGCAGCAGAGACGGAAACGCCATGAAGCAGAAGCTCGTCGTCATCGGCAATGGCATGGCGCCGGGGCGCGCGCTCGAAAAGCTGTTCGAGATCGCGCCCGACGCCTACGACGTCACGATCTTCAATGCCGAGCCGCGGGTGAACTACGACCGCATCATGCTCTCGCCCGTTCTCTCCGGCGAGAAGACCTTCGAGGACATCGTCATTCACGGCGATGGCTGGTACGTCGAGCGCGGCATCACGCTCTACAAGGGCCACAAGATCGTCGAGATCGACCGCGCGGCGAAAACCGTCCGCTCGGAACCCGGCGAAGTTGCCTCCTACGACAAGCTGATCATTGCGACGGGCTCGATGCCTTTCGTGTTGCCGGTGCCGGGGCACGATCTGGCTGGCGTCCTCACCTACCGCGATCTCGACGACGTGCACGCCATGCTGCTCGCCGCGCGTACTGGCGGCCGCGCCGTCGTGATCGGTGGCGGGCTGCTTGGGCTCGAAGCGGCGGCCGGTCTCAAAGAGCAGGGCATGGACGTAACCGTGCTTCACCTCATGCCGACACTCATGGAGCGCCAGCTCGATGTGGCGGCCGGCCACCTCCTTCAGAAGGCCGTCGAGGCGCGCGGCATCAAGGTCATCACCAAGGCGAACACGAAGCAGCTCGTCGGCAGCGATATCCGCCTCGGACCTTCACGCGTAATGGCCGTCGAACTCGAGGGCGGCACGCAGATACCTGCGGATCTAGTGGTGATGGCAATCGGCATCCGCCCGAGCGTCGCGCTCGCCAAGGAGGCCGGGATCGCGTGCAAACGCGGCATTCTCGTCGATGCCGACATGCGCACGAGCGATCCTGATATCTTCGCGCTCGGCGAATGCGTGGAGATCGACGGGCAGGTCTTCGGCCTTGTCGCGCCACTCTATGAAATGGCCGGCGTTGCGGCATCGCACCTCGCCGGCGACGCGGAGCCGCGCTTCGTCCCGAGCGCCACGGCGACCAAGCTCAAGGTCACCGGCATCAATCTCTTTTCTGCGGGCGACTTCGCCGATGCCAAGGATCGCCAGGAGATCGTGCTGCGTGACGCGGCGCGCGGCGTCTACAAGCGCCTCGTTCTCAAGGACGATCGGCTCATCGGCGTCGTCATGTACGGCGAGACCGCAGACGGCGCGTGGTTCTTCGACCTCCTGCGTAAGGGCACGGATATTGCGCCCATGCGCGACACGCTCATTTTCGGACCGAGCTTCGCCGCCGGTGGCCCCGCCGACCCTACGGCGGCCGTTGCAGCTTTGCCCGATGAGGCGGAGATCTGCGGCTGCAACGGCGTGTGCAAAGGCAAGATCACGGGCGCCATCGACGCGTTCTCACTGACCTCGCTCGACGACGTGCGCGCGCGCACGAAGGCCTCGGCCTCATGCGGCTCCTGCACCGGCCTCGTCGAGCAGATTCTGAAGCTCAAGCTCGGCGATCGCTACAATCCTACTGCCGTGCAACCCATGTGCGGCTGCACGCACCTCGGCCATGACGACGTGCGCCGTCTCATTGTCGCGCAGGAGCTGAAGTCCATTCCCGCGCTCATGCAGGCGCTCGAATGGAAGACCTCGTGCGGCTGCGCACGCTGCCGCCCAGCGCTCAACTACTATCTCCTGTCCACGTGGCCCGGCGAATACCAGGACGACGGCCAGTCGCGTTTCATCAACGAGCGCGTGCACGCCAACATCCAGAAGGACGGCACGTACTCCGTCGTACCGCGCATGTGGGGCGGCATGACGAGCGCGAAGGAGCTGCGCGCGATCGCCGACATCGTCGACAAGTTCGCAATTCCGAGCGTGAAGGTCACGGGCGGCCAGCGCATCGACCTGCTCGGCGTGCGCAAGGAGGATCTGCCCGCCGTGTGGAGCGACCTGAATGATGCCGGAATGGTCTCTGGCGCTGCCTATGCCAAGGGTTTGCGGACGGTGAAGACGTGCGTCGGTACGGACTGGTGCCGCTTCGGTACGCAGGACTCGACCGGTCTCGGCATCCGCATCGAGCGTTTCATGTGGGGATCCTGGACGCCGGCCAAGGTCAAGATGGGAGTCTCGGGTTGCCCGCGCAATTGCGCCGAAGCGACTTGCAAGGACGTCGGGGTCATCTGTGTCGAGTCGGGCTACGACATTCACTTCGCCGGCGCCGCCGGCCCGGATGTGAAGCAGACGGAGTTACTGGGACACGTCGACACGGAGGACGAGGTCATCGAGGTGATCGCAGCGCTCGTGCAGCTCTATCGCGAGCAGGGCCGCTATCTCGAGCGCATTTACAAATGGGCGAAGCGCGTCGGGATCGACTCCATTCGCCAGCATGTTCTCGACGACTTGGAGCGTCGCCGCGCGCTCCATGATCGCTTCGTGTTTTCGCAGAAGTTCGCGCAGATCGATCCCTGGGCCGAGCGCGCGCAGGGCAAGGACGCCCACGAGTTCCGCCCGCTCGCTGATCTCACGCGCGCGGAGGCCGCGGAATGACCCTCATGGAAAAGGCCTGGATCGACATCGGCGCGCTCGACGATATTCCGCGCCTCGGCGCGCGGGTCGTGAAGACCCCGCTCGGGTGCCTCGCCGTCTTTCGCGCCGAGAACGACGAGGTGTTCGCGCTCGACGACCGCTGCCCGCACAAGAACGGGCCGCTGAGCCAGGGAATCGTGCACGGTCGGACGGTGACCTGCCCGTTGCACAACTGGGTCATCTCGCTCGAAAGCGGCAAAGCGCAGGGCTCCGACGAAGGGCAAGTGAGGACCTTCGGCATTCGGGTCGACAGCGGGCGGATTCTCATCGACGCCGATGCGCTTTTTGCACGGCCGGACTGAGGCAACGCCATGAGCGGGGGCGCGACAAAAACGACTTGCCCCTACTGCGGTGTCGGCTGCGGGATCGTGGCGCGCCCGCTCCCCGACGGCACGGCCGAGATCGCGGGCGA
>ERZ778022.1632-NODE-1632-length-28447-cov-4.479290_pt1 | contig 28447 bp, 32 predicted proteins | sample MGYA00375752_ERZ778022 | MGnify/ENA primary metagenome ERZ778022 (study PRJEB29350, sample SAMN05389826) | bioreactor metagenome | isolation source: Thiocyanate bioreactor | place: South Africa: University of Cape Town | collected 2014-04-04 ...
GATCTATCGCGGTGCCGAATATTCGACCAACATGCTGCCCAAGGTGAAGATCGAAATCGCCGCGACCGACGCCATCGCGGGCCAGGTCGTGGGGACGATCCAGCAGACCGCAAGCACCGAAAGCATCGGCGACGGCAAGATCTTCGTGCTCGATCTCGCTTCCGCGACCCGCATCCGCACCGGCGAGTCCGGCGACACCGCGCTGTGATCCGCGCATCTGTTGAGGGGTAACATTATGATCCGCAAACTTCTCTACGGCGCCGGCGCTCTGGGCGCGTCGATGTTCGCCGCCACCGCCGCCTGGGCACAGGAGGCGACCGAAGCGGCAACCGAGGCCGCCGCTGCTGCTGCCGCCGCGGTTCCCGAGGTGGTCGAAGCCGCCGCCGAAGCCGCGCCTACGCTCGATACGGGCGACACCGCCTGGATGATGATCTCCACCGTGCTGGTCCTGGCCATGATCGTGCCCGGCCTGGCGCTGTTCTATGGCGGCTTGCTGCGCACCAAGAACATGCTTTCGATGCTGACTCATGTGCTGGCCATCGCCTGCGTGGCGATGCTGGTGTGGGTCTGCTGGGGCTATTCCATCGCCTTCAGCGGCGAAGGCGCGTTCTTCGGCGACGGGGGCAAGCTGTTCCTGGCCGGGATAACGCCGGACACGCTTTCGGGCACGATCCCCGAATATGTGTTCATCAGCTTCCAGATGACCTTCGCGGCCATCACCGCGGCGCTCGTCGTGGGATCGCTGGCGGAACGTGTGAAGTTCACCGGGCTGATGGTCTTCGCGGTGATCTGGCTGACCATCGTCTATTTCCCGCTGGCGCACATGGTGTGGGCTTCGGGCGGCTTCTTCTTCGAGAAGGGCGCGCTGGACTTCGCGGGCGGCACGGTCGTTCACATCAACGCGGGCGTTTCCGGCCTGGTTGGCTGCCTCATCCTGGGCAAGCGCACGGGATATCTGAAGGAAGCGATGCCTCCGCACTCGCTGACCGCGACGCTGATCGGCACCGGCCTGCTGTGGGTGGGCTGGTTCGGCTTCAACGCGGGTTCCGCGCTGGGTGCCAGCGGCACCGCGGGGCTGGCGATGATCAACACCTTCACCGCCACCGCCGCCGCCGCCATCGCATGGCTGGTTGCGGAGAAGGTGTCGGGCCACAAGTCGACACTGCTCGGCGCGTGCTCGGGCGTGATCGCCGGCCTTGTCGCGATCACTCCGGCGGCGGGCAATGCCGGCCCGTTCGGCGCGATCGTGCTGGGCGCGGTCGCTGGCGTGGTCTGCTACATCTTCGTTGGCGCGATCAAGCCGAAGCTGGGCTTCGACGACACGGCCGATGTGTTCGGCATCCACGGCGTGGCGGGCATCCTGGGTTCCATCGGGGTCGCCTTCACCTACGCGCCGGGCTTCGGCGGACCGGGTGACGCGGATTATGCGATCGGCGCCCAGCTGGGCACCCAGTTCTTCGCAACCGCGGTTGCGATTGCATGGGCCGCGATCGGTTCCGCCATCGCCTTCCTGATCGCGAAGTACACGGTGGGCCTGCGTGTCTCTCCCGAAGTCGAGTCCGAAGGTCTCGATCTCGGCGAGCATGGGGAGCGCGCCTACAACTATTGATCGACAAGTTTGGCGAGGCCGGAGCTCCTCCTCTCCTCCTCCGGCCTCGCCTCACGACGTTCCTCCTGCGAACGCAAACTCGAACGGGCCGGAGCCAGCCGCTCCGGCCCCTTTTTTCGATGACGCGGCAGGCGGCGGAGGAAATGGCGTCGAAACGGAGGCAAGGATCGTTTTGCCCCGGCCCGCTTTTTGCCAGGATGGCTTTTTGCCGAGGTGACGGGGCCGCATCCATGCCCTACCGGTCCCCGCCGAAACGGGCGCCCCACGCGGCGCGGGTGACAGATTCAGACCTATTCGAACCGACGGAAGAAGCCAGAATATGCAGCAGGCCATGAGCGAGGAACGCCTCGAGGAGATGATCGCCAGGATCCAGAACGGCAGCTTGCGCATGAGCGAAAGCGAAGCCGTCGCGATCGCGGCCCAGCTCTATGGCAGCGGCCGCTACAAGCAGGCAGAGAACGTCTGCCGCCAGATCATCAACCTCAAGCCTTCGATCGCGGAAGCCCATTCGATCCTGGGCATCACGCTGCATGCGCAAGGCAAGGCGAAGGAAAGCATCGCGAGCCTCAAGCGGGCGGTGAAGCTCGAGCCGAAGAATGCCAGCTTTCGCTCCAATCTGGGGGAAATACAGCGGCAGAACGGCCATCTCGCGGATGCCATCGTGGCGCTGCAGGAAGCGATCGACCTCGATCCCGCCAATGCGCAGGCCTATAACAACCTCGGCATCACCCGCTTCGACAGCAGCAATTACAAGGAAGCCGCGGAGTGCTATCGCAAGGCGATCGAGCTGGAGCCGAATTTTCCCGAGGCCTACAACAATCTGGGCAATGCCTTGCGGCGCAGCGGCGATATCGACGGTGCGATCGACGCCTATCAGAGCGCGCTGGCGGAACGCGAGCTGTATCCGGAAGCCTACAACAACTTGGGCACGCTGCTGCGCGAGCAAGGCAAGATGGAACAGGCGGAGCACGCGCTCAGAAAGGCGATCGCGCAGAATCCCGGCTATGTCGACGCCTACAACAACCTGGCGGAATTCTACATAGCCGAAGGCAAGGAGCTGGAAGCGCTGCGCCAGCTCGGTGAAGTGCTCAAGTTCGCGCCGAAGGACAAGCGCGCGCTGCTTCTCACCGCGCGGCTCCAGCTGCACCGCACCTACTTCGCCGCTGCGGAGCAGGCTTGCCGCCTGCTGCTTGCCGAAGATCCGGAAAACGCGGAGGCGCTGGTCGTGCTCGGCATGGTGATGCACGAGCTCGACCGCTTCGACGATGCGCTGGCCGTTCTGGCGAAGGCTGTCGAAATCAATCCCGAATATCCCGAAGCGCTGAACTTCTACGGCGTGGCGCTCAAGTCGGTGGGGCGGCTCGAGGAGGCGCGGGAATATATCCTCAAGGGCGTGGAGCTTAACGCCAACATGGTCGGCGCCTATGCCAACCTCAACGACCTGGTGGACTATTCCAAGGAAAAGGACCTGTTCGAGCGGATCGAGAAGATCATGGAGGAAGAGCCGGACAAGGAGGCGCCTCACCTCCTGCCCCTCCACTTCGCCTATGCCAAGGCGCTCGACGACAATGGCGAGCACGAGCGGGCGCTGGAGCACTACATCAAGGGCGGCAAGCTCAAGCGCGCGCAGCTCGAATACGATGAAGAAGAGACGTTGCAGTTCTTCGAGGAGATCAAGCAGGTCTTCCCGGCCAAGATGTTCAAGGATCGCCCCTATGTGGGCAATCCGACCGACCGGCTGCTGTTCATCGTGGGCATGCCGCGTTCGGGCTCCACCCTGGTCGAGCAGATCATGGCGAGCCACACGGACGTCTACGGCGCCGGCGAGGTGAAGCATTTCAGCCAGGCGCTGCACCGGCTGCGCGACCGGATCCCCTCGCTCTCGATCTTTCCCGCCATGATCAACGAATTGAAGCCGGCGCAGTACAAGCTCGTCGCCGACGATTACGAGAACGCGATCATGCCGGCTGCGGGCGACGCCAGGATCGTGACCGACAAGCTGCTGACGAATTATTTCTTCGTCGGCTTCCTCAACATCCTGTTCCCCAACGCGAAGTTCATCAACACCCGCCGCGACCCGGTGGACACCTGCCTTTCCGGCTTCACCAAGCTGTTCAAGGACGACATGCCGCACAGCTACGACATGGGCGAACTGGGCCGCTATTACCGGCAATATGATTCGCTGATGAAGTATTGGGAAAAGGTGCTGCCCAAGGGCGTGATGAAGGTCGTCGAATACGAGAACGTGGTGGCCGACACGGAAACCGAGGCCCGCAGCATCATCGAGTTCCTGGGCCTCGAATGGGATGACAGGGTGCTGGACTTCCACAAGTCCAGCCGCCCGGTGAAGACCGCCAGCGTCGCCCAGGTGCGCAAGCCGATCTACAATACGGCGGTGGAGCGCTGGGAGAAATACGGCAAGGGGCTCCAGCCGCTGGTGGATTCCATCGAGAAGGGCTGACCTTCAGGCCGGCTGCGCGCCGCCCCCTTCAGTTCCGCGCGGCGTAGGCGTCCATGGCCGCGCGCACCGGCGAAACGTCGTAGCCGGCGTGGGCGGCCGCTTCGGCGATTTCCGCAGGGTCCCCGCCATTCATGGCCCGGGCCAGCGACCAGAGCAGAGTGGAGCGAGTGCCCGAGCGGCAATAGGCGAGCACCGGCCCCTGCGCGTTTTCGAGCGCGTCCGCCATGGCGGAAACGTCCTCGGGCGACAGGCTGCTCATGGTGACGGGAATCGCGAGGTAGTCCATGCCCGCATCGCGGGCGGCCTGCTCGATCGCGGCGCCCGGGGTCTGGTCCGGCGCTTCGCCTTCCGGCCGGTTGTTGATCACCAGCACCACGCCCAGTTCGCCGGCGGCGGCGATGTCCTCCACCCCGATCTGCGGGCTGGCATACATGTCGGCCGAAAGCTTGCGCAAATCGCTCATGCTGCGGTTTCCTTCTCCGATGCGGCGCGTCTCGCCCGGCGCTTGCGCTGAAGCATGTTGAGCATTTCGACTCCGATGGAAAAGCCCATGGCCGCGTAGATATAGCCCTTGGGAACATGGAAGCCAAAGCCGTCGGCGATCAGGACCAGCCCGATCATCACCAGGAAGGCGAGCGCCAGCATCACCAGCGTCGGATTGCGCTCGATGAACTTCGCCAGCGGATCGGCGGCGACCAGCATGATGCCAACCGTGATCACTACCGCGGTGACCATGATCGGCACATGGTCGGTCATGCCCACGGCGGTCAGGATCGAATCGATCGAGAAGACGAGGTCGAGCGCGATGATCTGGGCGATCGCCGCGCTGAAGGTGATCTCGCCCAGGCCCTTGTCCTGGTCGAGCAGCTCGCCGCTTTCCCCTTCGGGATCGATATTGTGGTGAATCTCCTTCGTGGCCTTCCACAGCAGGAACAGGCCGCCCGCGATCAGGATCAGGTCGCGCGTGGAAAAGGCGGTTTCGAAGGTCGGTTCGCCATGGGCGCCTGGCGCGCCCGAAAGGCCCAGGTCGAAAAGCGGCGTCTGCAGCGTCACGATCCAGCCGATCAGCGAAAGCAGGGCGATCCGCATGATCAGGGCGAGCGACAGCCCCAGCCGGCGCGCCTTGGTCTGCAAATGGGGCGGCAGCTTGTTCGACAGGATCGCGATGAAGACGAGGTTGTCGATGCCGAGCACGACCTCGAGAATGACGAGAGTGACGAGGGCCGCCCAGGCGGTGGGATCGGAAAGAAGGGAAAGGATGTCCATGCGCCGCGCTTTGTGCCGAAACGTGTGAAGGGAGGCAAGCGCGCGCTGCGCCCGGCCCCTCATCAGGCCCCCTTAACCGCCCGGTCGCGGGCGGGGCTGTTAAATTGTTCGCATGCCGCGCAATTCTGCGTTATGGTGTCCGCTGGACTGTAGGGTGGACCGTGCTGTTTGCCCTTGTGCCCGGCGTGGTTTCGTCCGCTCCGCCGGGTGTAGCACGAGGGCGAAGTGAAGGTACGCTAGGGTTCATGGGTTTTGACAGAGGGCGTCGCGGCCGGGGACGCGACAAACGGGACGGTTTCGGCGAAGAGGGCTTCGACCCCTTCATGGATAGTGGTCCGCGCTTCGGCGGGCAGGACCGTTTCGGTGATTCGGATCGCTTCGGTGGTGGAGACCGCTTTGGCGGCGGTGGTCCGCGCGGCGGTGGCGGTGGAGGCGGCGGCCCGCGTGGCGGCGGCATGCCTGCGCAGGTCGTCGGCACCGGCAAGGGAACCGTCAAGTTCTTCAACGCAGGCAAGGGCTTCGGCTTCATCCAGCGCGACGAAGGCGGAGAGGACGTGTTCGTCCATATCAGCCAGGTGGAGCGTGCGGGCCTCGAAGGCCTGGCCGAAGGGCAGGAGCTTGCCTTCAATCTGGTCGATCGCGGCGGGAAGATCTCGGCCGCCGATCTCCAGATCGTGGGCGACGTGATTCCGGTCCAGGCGCGTGCCGCCGCTGCGCCGGCGCGCCAGCGCACGGGCGAAAAGGCCACAGGAACGGTCAAGTTCTTCAATTCGATGAAGGGCTTCGGCTTCATCACGCGTGACGATGGGGAGGCGGATGCCTTCGTCCATATCAGCGCGGTGGAGCGTTCGGGCCTGAGCGAACTCAACGAAGGCGACCGGCTGGAATTCGAGCTCGAGGTCGATCGACGAGGCAAGTACTCGGCGGTCAACCTTGTGCCCGTTCAGGGCTGACCGGCCCAGCGCCTTCCCGGTTGTTTGACCGGGGTTCCGCAAAGTCATACAACGGATGCAAATGGCGGCCCGTGGGGCCGCCATTTGTCGTTTCGCGTTTTTGCCGATTCGTTTCGCTTCTCGAAGGACCAATGCCATGTCGATCACTCCGCTGATGCCCGTCTATCCCCGGTGCGGCGTGCGGCCCGTGCGCGGCGAGCATTGCCACCTCATCGACGAGGACGGCACGCGCTATCTCGATTTCGCAGCCGGGATCGCGGTCAACCTGCTGGGTCATTCGCATCCCGGCCTGATCGGCGCGATCCAGCAGCAGGCGGCGAACCTGATGCATGTCTCCAACCTCTATGGCAGCCCGCAAGGCGAGCAGCTGGCCCAGCGGCTGGTCGACCTGACCTTTGCCGACACCGTATTCTTCACCAATTCCGGGGCGGAAGCGGTGGAATGCGCGATCAAGACCGCGCGCGCCTATCACCAGTCGGTGGGGAATGACGGGAAGTTCGAGCTGATCACGTTCAACAACGCCTTTCACGGGCGCACGATGGCGACGATCAGCGCCTCGAATCAGGAGAAGATGCACAAGGGCTTCCTGCCGCTGCTGCCCGGCTTCAAATATTGCGAGTTCGACGATCTGGAGATGGTGAAATCGCTGATGGGGCCGAACACGGCGGGCTTCATGGTGGAGCCGATCCAGGGCGAAGGTGGCATCCGCCCCGCTTCCGACGAGTTCCTGCGGGGCCTCAGGAACCTGGCCGACGAGCACGACCTGATGCTGGTGTTCGACGAGGTGCAGACCGGCGTCGCCCGCACGGGCACGCTGTATGCTTATGAGCAATACGGCATCGAGCCGGATATCATGGCCACGGCGAAGGGCATCGCCGGCGGCTTCCCGATGGGGGCGTGCCTGGCGACGGAGAAGGCCGCGCGCGGCATGACCTTCGGCACGCACGGTTCCACCTATGGCGGCAATCCGCTGGCCATGGCGGCAAGCAACGCGGTGCTGGATGCGGTGGCGAACGAGGAATTCCTCGCCGAAGTGCGCGCGAAGGGCGAAAGGCTGCGCACGCGGCTGGAGCAGTTCATCGGCAACTATCCCGAGCTGTTCGAGCTGGTGCGCGGCAAGGGCCTGATGCTGGGCGTCAGGATGAAGTGCGAAAGCCGGCCGTTCGTGGCCCATCTGCGCGACAATCATCAGCTGCTGACCGTGGCGGCGGGGGACAACACCTTCCGCCTGCTGCCGCCGCTGGTGATCGGCGATGCGGAGATCGACGAGTTCTTCGAAAAGCTCTCGGCGGGCGCCGCCGATTACGAAATACCCGAGGCGGCGTGATGACCCGGCATTTCCTCGACCTGTCCGACGCCGGTGGTGACGCCATCGCCGCGATGATCAACGACGCGATGGACCGCAAGGCGGCGCGCGCGGCCCTGCCCAGGGGGCAGGCGGATGCTGACGCGCCGCTGGCCGGCCGCGTGCTGGCGATGATCTTCGAGAAGAATTCGACCCGCACGCGCGTCAGCTTCGACATCGCCATGCGCCAGCTGGGCGGCAGTGCGCTGGTGATGGACGCGGGCACGACCCAGCTGGGGCGCGGCGAGAGCCTGGCCGACACCGCGCGCGTGCTCAGCCGGATGGTCGATGCGATCATGATCCGCACTGACGATCACGCCAAGATCGAGGAACTGGCGCGCCACGCCACGGTCCCGGTCATCAACGGGCTGACCGATCGCTCGCATCCGTGCCAGATCATGGCCGACCTGCTGACGATCGTCGAGCACGGCAAGCCGCTGCCGGGGCTGGAGCTCGCCTGGATGGGCGACGGCAACAACGTGCTGCATTCGATTCTCGAAGCAGCGGGGCTGATGAAGTTCAACGTCCGGGTGGCGACGCCCGCGGGTTATGAGCCCGATCCGGAGTTCGTCGAGCTGGCGCGCGCCGGCGGAGCGGGGATCGTGCTGACGCAGGATGCGGCCGCGGCGGCGGGCGGCGCGGACGTGATCGTCACCGATACCTGGGTGTCGATGGGGCAGGATCACGCCGATGCCAAACTTGCCGCGATGGCGCCTTACCAAGTCGACGATGTGTTGATGGCGCGGGCGAAGGCGGACGCGATCTTCCTCCATTGCCTCCCGGCCCATATCGGCGAGGAAGTGACCGAAAGCGTGTTCGAAAGCGGAAAGTCGGTGGTGTTCGACGAAGCCGAGAACCGCATCCATGCGCAAAAATCGGTCCTGCGCTGGGTGTTCGGGCAATTGTGACGGGCGCTGGCCCCATCCCCCCGAACGAGACCGGCTTCGATCGCCTGCTCACCTTCACCCTGCCGGATCGCGATGCGCGGGGCCGGGTGGTGCGGCTGGGGCCGGTGCTCGACGAGATTCTCGCCGCGCATGCCTATCCGCCCGCTGCCAGGAGCATCCTTTCCGAAGCCCTGGTGCTGACCGCGCTGATCGGCGGGCTGCTGAAGGACGGAGAAAGCCAGCTGACCGTCCAGGCCCAGGCCAGCGGCGGGGCGGTATCCCTGATGGTCTGCGATTTCCGCGGGGGGGAACTGCGCGGCTATGTGCAGTTCGACGAGGCGCGCCTGGCGGAGCTTGGAACCAATCCCGGGCTGGAGGCGATGTTCGGCGAAGGCTATCTGGCGATCACTTTCGATCTCGCCGCCGCCGGCCAGCGCTATCAGGGCATCGTTCCGCTCGAGGGCGCTTCGCTGAGCGAGGCGTGCGAGGCCTATTTCATCCGTTCGGAACAGGTGCCCACGCTGCTTCGCGTGGCGATCCGCTCGGATGGCGCGCGCACCATCGCGGGCGGGCTGCTGGTGCAGCACCTTCCCGAAGGAGAGGAAGGGCGGGAACGGCTCCACGCGCGGATGGATCATCCCGAGTGGGAGCATGTGGCGGTGCTTGCCGGCAGCATCCGGCATGACGAGTTGGTCGACGCTTCCCTTTCCATGGAAGCGCTGCTCTGGCGCCTGTTCCACGAAGAGCGGGAAGTGCGGGTGGAGAAGGGGCTGACCCTGATTCGCGGGTGCCGCTGCTCGGCGGAGCACTATCGCGAGATTCTCTCGCGCTTTCCCGAAGAGGATCGCGCGGCTATGAAGGACGAGGCAGGCCATATCGTGGTCGATTGCGCGTTCTGTTCACGCTTGTTCACGATCGGAACATAAAGCGGTTCGTCGCACGTAAAGGGCAATTTGCCGTTAAGCTAAAAGATGCTAATGGCGGGCCGATCGTCGCGAGGCGGAGTTTTTGAATGTCGAATCGGGGTGTTGCCCGCCTGCGGCCGTTTGCGGTTCTGGCCGGCCTTCTCTTGGGAATGCTGATCGCGCCGGTGTCCGCGCGGGCGCCGGAGCTCGCCATGCTCGATGGGCTGGACCCGGGGCTGTGGGACCTGCGCGTGCGGGGTGAAAACACGCGCACCAGCATCTGCGTGCGCACGGGGCGCGAACTCATCCAGATTCGCCACAAGCAGTCCGGCTGCTCGCGCACCGCGGTCGAAGACATGCCGAATCTCGTCACGGTGGAATATAGTTGCCCCGGCGCCGGTTACGGCCGGACCACGATCCGGCGCGAGAATGCGCAGCTGGTGCAGATCAACAGCCAGGGCATCCAGAGCGGCCTGCCGTTCCATTTCAACGCGGAGGCGCGCCGCATCGGCGGCTGCTGAGCGACCGCTTGCCAGCCCCCGCCACGCGGGCTAGCCCCGCGCGATGGCCGCGCAGCGACATTCCGGACAGAAAAAGGCGATCGTGCTGCTTTCGGGCGGCCTCGATTCGATGGTGTCCGCCGGTCTCGCCAGGGAACAGGGCTTCGAGCTTCATGCGCTGACGATCGACTACAATCAGCGCCATCGCCGGGAAATCGAGGCTGCGGCGCAGATCGCCGCGCATCTGGGCGCAGCGCGCCATGTCGTCCTGCCGCTCGATCTGAGGGCATTCGGCGGGTCCGCCCTGACCGATGACATTCCGGTGCCCAAGGAAGGCGTCGGCAGCGAAATCCCGGTGACATATGTGCCCGCGCGCAATCTCGTGTTCCTTTCGCTGACCCTGGCGATGGCGGAAGCCGCGGGCGCGCGGGATCTGTTCATCGGCGTCAATGCGCTGGACTATTCGGGCTATCCCGATTGCCGGCCCGAATTCATCGCCAGCTTTGCCGAAACGGCCCGGCTCGGCACCAAGGCCGGAGTGGAAGGGGAGCCCTTCACGGTCCACACCCCGCTGCAATATCTCGGCAAGGCGGACATTGCGCGCGAGGCGGCGAGGCTGGGGCTGGACCCGGCGATGAGCTGGTCCTGTTACGATCCGGCGCCCGGCGGCCTGGCCTGCGGACTGTGCGATTCCTGCCGCCTGCGTCGCAAGGGCTTTGCCGATGCGGGGATCGAGGACGGGACGCAATATGTTCCGGGAGCCCGGTCGGGCTGACCATGGCCGGGGAGGCGCAAGAAGAGAGGGAAGGCGGCCCGCAGCCGGTCGCGGCCTACAGCTGGTACGCGCTTGGCGTGCTGCTGCTGGTCTACATGTTCAATTTCATCGACCGGCAGATACTGTCGATCCTGGCCAACGACATCAAGGCGGACCTCGGCCTCACCGATGCCGACCTCGGCTTTCTCTACGGCACGGCATTCGCGATCTTCTACGCGCTGTTCGGGATTCCGCTCGGCCGCCTTGCCGATAGCTGGCACCGCGTCCGGCTGCTTTCGATCGGACTGGCGCTATGGTCGGTCATGACCGCCCTGTCCGGCTTTGCGCGCAGCGCCGCGGCGCTCGGCGCGGCGCGGGTCGGCGTCGGCGTGGGGGAGGCGACCGCCAGCCCATGCGCCTATTCGCTGATCGCGGACTGGTTTCCCGCCCGCATGCGCGCAACCGCGCTGGCGATCTATTCCTCGGGGCTTTTCGTGGGCAGCGGTCTCTCGCTCCTGATCGGCGGGGCGATCGTCGAAAGCTGGAATGCGGCCTATCCCGTCGATGCGCCGCTCGGCCTTGCCGGCTGGCAAGTGGCGTTCCTGGCGGTGGGGCTGCCGGGATTGCCGCTGGCGGCATGGGTGCTTTCGCTGCGCGAACCGTCATGCGGGGCGGCGGCAGGCGCGCGGCCGTGGGCGATCCTTGCGGGTGAGCTCGTCCAGCTAGTTCCCCCGCTCACGCTGCTGGGGGCGTTGCGGCGCGGCGGCCGCGCGCTGGCGTTCAACCTGGCGGGCGGCTGTGCGATCGGTGCGGCGGCGTGGTTCCTCGCCCGCTGGAGCGGGAACGCCGAACAGTTCGCGCTGCTCGGCATCGGCTACTACGCCGTGTTCAGCTGGGCATCCGCGCAACGGGTGCGCGATCCGGCGACGTTCCGCCTTACCTGGGCCTCGCCCGCCTTTCTGGGGATCGTGCTCGCCTATGCCGCGATCTGCTTCGTCGGCTATTCGGTAACCTATTGGGCCGCGCCTTATGCCGAACGCATCTTCGGGGCGGACAAGGCGGAGTTGGGCTGGCTGCTCGGCGCGCCGGCCGCACTCGGCGGTTTCCTGGGCGTGATCGCGGGCGGGCGGCTGGCGGACTTGCTGCAGGCGCGCTTCGCCTGGGGGCGGATCGGAGTGGTCGCCTTCGGCCTGCTCGCCCCCGTGCCCATCGTGCTGACATCCTACAGCACGCAGAGCCCTGCGCTGTTCTACCTGCTCAGCTTCGCGGTGCAGTTCGCCACATCCTCCGCGCTGGGCGCTTCGGCGGCGGCAAGCCAGGCGCTGGTACTGCCGCACATGCGCGGCACCGCGACCGCGATCTTCTTCCTCGGCACCACCTTGATCGGGCTGGCGCTCGGCCCCTACACCGCCGGTTTCATTTCGCAGGCAAGCGGGGATCTGGCCCTGGGCGTCAAGGCCACCCTGCTGGCGGTGCCGGTCGGCCTGTGCGGCCTGGCGGTGGCGCTGCGTTTGTCGCCCGCGGCGATCGCTTCCCTTGTGGATCGCGCTCGCGGCGCGGGCGAAGCAGGGTAAGCGTCAGGCCGGGTTGAAGACGCCGCAGGCGACACGCCCGCCCGCATTGCCCGCGGGATCCGACACATAGTCGTCCGGCCCGGCATGGACGACCACGGCCGTTCCATCTGAATCGAAGATCGCATCCAGCACCTGCTGCCTCGTGCCGTTCAGGCGCGCGGTGATCGTGCCGGTCTTGTTGGAGCCGATCTCGGCATTGGGAAGATCGCCCAGATGGGCGCCCTTGGGGTTCTGCGTCCCATGCTCCTTATGTTCGGGATTGAGATGCCCGCCGGCGGAGGTGAAGTCCGGCGCCTGGCACGAGCCGGTGGTGTGGAGGTGCACAGCATGCGTTCCCGGCGATACGCCCGCGAGCGCCACAGTCACCGATGCGCCATCGCCCACCGCCAGCAATTGGGCAGTTCCGGCGGGCAGGCCGTAGCCGAAATGCAAGGTGGCGCTGCCAAGCCGCTCCGTGGGAATGTCGCCGACCGACTGGCAACCGGCAAGGGCCGCAAGCGGGGCGATCATGAGAAGGGGAAGGCGGTTCATGGCGGGCTCTCCTGTTGTTCCTCGACCTTCCCCTAACGCAAAGCAAAGCCGTTTTCTCCCCCCAAGGTTGAAACTTATGCCGGCAAAATGCCGCAATCGGCCAGGGCGGTGACGATCTGCGCGATCGCCGTGCGCGCTTCGGCATCCACCGTCGTACCGCCGGAAGGGGCGGCCGGCACGGCGGCCATGGTCCACGCACCGCCGCGAAAAAGGCGGAGCTGCCCACTCGACCGGTCGAGCAGCACCATGCCGTCACGCGGCGCGGCGAACAGCCAGTCTCCGGCCGACCGGCAGGCCAGTTCGCCGGCATGATCATGCCATGAACCGGTCGGCGCATTGCCGGCAAGCCAGCATTGCCCCTCGGCCGGGGTGGCGGGCGGATCGTTCGCCACGCCTTCGATCGCGGGATGAAGCAAGGCGTCGATCAGGGCATGGGCTTCGTTGACGGTGAATTCCTTCCCCGCCTGGCCGGTGAAGAGCAGCGGCAGACCGTGGCGCGGGCTGGTGGAGGTAAAGACGATCGGATCGGGCATGGTCGGTCTCCGTTGGAATCAGGAAAGTGTGGCAAGGAACAGCGGGTCGGATTGGGCAGAGCTGCCGATCTGGCGCACCCAGACATCCGCGCCGGGATGCGCGATCCGCAGCGCGGACACAGCGTCGCCGTCGATGAGGAGCGCCGGCTGGCCCACCTGCCAGATGGCGAAAGGTGAATTTACCGGGCCGATGCCGACGCGATAGCTCTCGGCCTGCTCGGCAAGCGGGACATCCACTTCGTCGGGCCAGCCCCGCGCTCCGCGCGCCCGGCGGGTCCAGCGGAGCGAAAGGCTGCCATCGGCTCCATGCGCGGCCCGCGGGTGAACCGGCGCGGGCGGGCGGAGCGTGAGGCCGGGATTGGCGATCGCCGCGTTGACCGGCGCTGCATCCCCCGCGCCGATGGCGGCGATCGAGACGTCATGGGAGAATCCCACTTGGGCCGGGTTCAGCCGGGCCGGCGTGCCGTCGAGCAGGACGAAAGGCGTGCCGGCGGCATGACCGGCGAGGGCGGCCTGTTCGGTTCCGTCGCGTCCGCGCAGCAATCCCTCGATGCGCCAGCGGCCCGATCCGAGCGACGCGGCGCTGGCGAACTGGATGATCTCGCCGCCCAGCAAGGCCCGGTTCGCCCCGTTCGCAAGGCCGGCGATGCCAGTGCCGGTCAGGACGAAGTCTTCGGAAAGCAGGTCGATTTCGATGGCGGAGCGCGCTTCGAGGCGCATCGCCGGCGAAGGCGGCACTTCGCCCCACGTATGGCCGATGATGCAGCGGCGCGCACCGCTGCTTCCCAGCGCGATCAGCTCTCCGCCGTGATCGGCATAAAGCGCCGCCCCGCGCCAGCCCGCGCTTTCCGAGCTGGCGGCGGCGAACTGGGCGGGCCTGTCGCTCGCACCGGCGCCGTCCCAGGGCAGTTCGAAGGCTTCGAGCATCGTCGGCGAAGCGACAAGGTCCGGCGGCGGGAGGAAGCTGCCGGCATCCGCCGGGGGCTGGCGCGCGGGGCCGCGGGGGAGGCGCTGCAATTCGAGCTCCACCCCGTGATCGCGCCATTCCCAGCTGGCGATCCGCCATAGCCCGGCATGGCCCGGCGCACGCACGATCATGCCGGGGGCAAGGGTCGGATCAAGCTCCGCCATGCGCCAGGCCAGCCCTTCCAGCGCCCAGCCCGCCTGTTCCGCCGCGGCGTTGATCAGGGCGCGAGCGTCGCCCGCGGCCAGCGCGGCGGGCAGCTCGATCACCGTGCCGGCCCCGGGCCGGGTGCGCCCGTCGGCACGCTGCAAGCCGGACTGGAAATCGCGCGCCGTGTCGAAATAGCGCAATGCCACCGGGATCTCGGCGGAAGGCGAGGCTCTGCTGTGCCGCCGCCCATCGGCCCGGCCGAATTCGTCTTCGCCCGCTGCTGATGCCGGTTCGGGGAGCAGCGGCGCCTCTTCCGGCAGGGCGTCCGCGGCACGGATCGCCAGCCTGTCCGCCCCGGCATCGAGCGCCATCGGCCAGGCTGCGTCGAGCGCGGCCAGCGTTTCGGAAAGCGGCCCGCCTTCCACGCTGAAGCCCTGCAGCCCGGCCAGCGGTCGTTCGGCAAGGAAAGGCTCCGCCATGGGGCGCAGCATTTCCGCCAGCGTCACTTCGCCATTGTCGGCGATCAGCTCGAATGAAAGCGAAGGGATGCGATTGCCGAAATCGGCGAGGTCGAGATCCTCGAACACGGCATAGGCGGTGTGGCGGAAGGCGGGGCAGGCGGCGCCCTTGTCGGACGCGATCAGCGGGTCGACGGGCTGGTCGCCGTGGCCGCGATGGATGTGCAGCGTCCCGCCCGCCTTGAGATCGCCCGCTTCGCCGCGCAGCAGGCTGCCATCGGCCCAGATGCGCCCGACATCCAGGATCGGGCGGCTCGACAAGGCGACTGCGAAGGACACCGAATAACGATAGAGCGTCACGCCATCGCGTTTCTCGCTGCGTTCGACGAGGTCGGTCGCCCAGATCACCGATCCGGGCGCGCGCATGTGCCCGTGATGGCGCGGGATCGGCGTGCCGTAGCTGGAGGTGGTGACCGACAACTCATCGAGCCGGGGGCCTTCGCGGTGCGGCGATCCGATGATCGCCCGGTCGATCTGCCGGCCGGCCAGGGCGCCGAGCGCGCCGCCGATGGGTCCGGCCGCCAGCGTGCCGACGGCGGCGAGAAGCAGGGTAGCCATGGGTTTCAGCTTTCGGTTGGATCGAGGCGCCAATGGCGCAGGATCGGCCATGGGATCGGCCCCGGCGTGGCGACCACGCGGCGCAGGCCCGCATGGGCATGGATGAAGCCGCCGCCGATCGCGGCGACCAGCAGATGATGCTGGGCCGGGCCGCTGCGGACGAGGAGCACGTCGCCGCAGCGAACGGCTCCCGAGGCGGTGCGCAGGCCCAGCCCGGAAGCGAAAGCCAGAGCATCGGCTATGGCGCTGTTGCGCAAGCCGTAGCGCGTGGGCGCCGCGCCCGTCCGCCCGATCGCGGCCAGCGCCGCGACCACCAGCCCGACGCAGTCGAGCGCCATGCCGGGCTGCCGCCCGTGAAGCCGGAACGGCGTGCCGACGAGCGCTGCGGCGGCTCGGGCCAGCCTCTCGCCTTCCCCGCTCATGTGCCGGACGCCAGCGGATAGCGGGCAAGCACGTCGTTGCCCGGCAGGAACGGCTCGCCCTGGAAATTCGCGGCATTGCCGAAGCGCGCGGCGCAGGTCGCCAGCGTGTGATCGCAGCCTTCGCGCAGCAGCGCCCGCATGCCCGGCGCGACGGCGGGGTCGAGCGCGATATCGAGCATCAGGCCCTCCGCATCGGCTTCGACCACCGCCATCGAAAGGCCGGCCTGCGGCCCATCGATCCAGCGCAGCGAGCCGCCGTGCATCGCCTCGGGCGCAGGGCCGCCGGCGAAGATCACGCGGTTGTGCTCCGGATCGAGCGAGGCGACTTGCGCCTCATGCGTGAAGCGCGCCGCGCTCAGCGTGCAGCCGGGTCCGCAGAAAAGGGCGCGGCAGGTGGGGCTGGTGCGGGGGATCGGATCGGCGTCCAGCGCGGCCTTGGCCGATCGCATCCCGGCCGAGAAGCTTCCCGCTTCCTCCGCGATTGTCCCGATCTCGCCGCGATAGAGCACGGCATGCTCCAGCGTTTCCCAATCCACCGCGCCGATCGCGATCCGCGCACCGTCGAACCGCCCGGCGGCGAGATCGGCCTGCGCTATCGAATCGTGCGTCAGCGCGCCTTCCACTTCGACGCTGTCCGGCTCCAGGCTCGCATTGCGGCGGATGGCGGTGGGCAGCATGCCGGGCGCGGCGCGGTGGAGCAGGCCGCCGAACCACAAGTCGCGGTCGTGGCTGGTGAAGCCCAGCGCCACGCCGTCGGTCCGCTCGATGCGCCAGAAGGTCGCCACGCCTTCCAGCTCCTGATGGAAGAACACCTTGCTCATGCCGCCTCCCTGATCTCGATCAGCGGCACGCTAGGCGCTTCGCCGGCGGCGAAGGCCGCGCCGGTGATGTCCAGCCGGTCTTCGGCGAAGCGCACCGGCACGTCGAACAGGAAGCCCGCGCGGACGATCGCGCCTTCGGGCGGTGCGCTCGCCAGCGTGATCACGCCGCCGGGGCCCAGGGTCCAGCCCGCGGCCTCCACGCCGTCCACGCTGACCTTCACCGTGCCGGGGCGCGGGCGGGTGATCGGGCGCATCTGCGGATCGCCTGCGGGGCCGTAATTCTTGACCAGCCGGAAGCTGGCGGTGAGCCCGTCGCCGGTGCCGATGCGCTGGTCGAGCATGGTGGGCGTGCCGGTCATGCCGCTGGAGCTGTGGTCGTAAGGGTCCGCGATGCGGAAGCCGCGCGCCGCCCCGCGCCGGGCGCGGAAGAAGGCGATCAGCGTGCCCAGCTCCGCCTCGCCCCGGATGCCCGGCCCCACGTCGAAGCGCAGCCGCGCGTCGCTCCACAGGCTCGAACGGCGCTCATGCCCCGAAGCGGTGACGGTGACCGAGGTGGAAAATTCCGGGCTCACCCCGGCATCGCGGCCGAGCGCGAGCGGATAGAGCAGATCGTCGAAAGCCTGCATGTCGTCTCCTTGAGATGGTGCGAGGCGGGTGTATCCGTCGCGCGAAACCTGCGGCAGCGCCCAGACGAAGCGCTGCGCGATGCCGCGCCGGGCGGCCTCTTCCAGCCCGGCGTCGATCCGGCGCCAATAGGCGTCGGCATCGTCGGCCAGCAGGACGAAGCCCGCGAAATAGTCCTGCCGGTCGAGCGGATAGCCGAGCCGTGCCTGCACCGTGGCATAGGCGCCCTTGCGCAAGGCTTCGGCCCCGGCGGTGAGCCAGTCGTAATCCTCCAGCTGCAGCCGATCGAACGCGGGCCAGGCCCAGGCGGCGGGCATGTTGGCGCGGCGCAGCTCGGGCATGGCGGGGTCGAGGATGGGGGGGGGGAAGGCCAGCAGCAGCACTTCCGCCCCGGCCCCGCCCGCCGCATCCCGGATCGCATCCGTGAGCGCGGCGGTCGATTGCGCCAGCAGTTCCCCCGCATCGTCCAGCAGCGCGATCTGCGCCGGGGAAAGGGCCGCGCGCATGTCGGGAATGGCAGGCGGGCCGCCGCCGAATGCGGCTTTCGCCGCATCGTCGTAAAGGCAGATGCGCCCGTCGGCCATGGTCCACCACCACGGCTCGCCGATCTGGAACAGCACGGGCAGCCCGGCGGAGAGCTGCAATCCCACGAAGTGCGCGGCGACCGCGTGCAGCCACGCCATCGCCTGCACGTTGGCGGGGGACAGCAGCGCCGATGGCGGCTCCCACCCGGTCCGCGCCGGTTCTCCATCATGCGCGCGCTGCTGCCAGGCGGCCGGGCAATGCTCGGCGAACAGTTCGTAGGAGAGCGAGGCGATGGGCTGATATCCCTGCGCCGCGCACAGGGCGAAGTAGTTCGCATGCCATGCCGTCGCGGGAGTGCAGACGGTTCCGGCGGGATCGGCCAGCAGCACATCGCCGCTCCGCACCAGCCGGAAGAAATGGCTCATCCCCAGATAATGGACGATCCGCCCGCGATAGCCGAGGCCGCGGATCGAGCGCAGGATGCGCGCGGGCGTCTGGTTGTAGCCGTCGTCATAAGCCGTCGCGATGCCGACATCGTGTGGCGGCAGCAGCACGTCGCTGATCTCCAGCACCGGCCGGTGGCCTTCGCAGGCGATGCCGGTCAGCTCCACCCAGCCGTCCACCCGCGCTGGCAAGGGCTCCCCCGGATCGAGCCCTGGATCGTAGCCCGGCGGCGCGAGCGAGACGAACATCCGGTCGATATCGGCGGGATGCACCGGGTCCGGATCGCCTGAAATGTCCCACCCGCCCGAAAGCGCCGAGAAGGGCAGCACGATATCGGCATCCTCGGGCGAGCCCTCGGCATAGTTCCACAGGCGGACATACCAGCTGCGCGCTGCGCCATTGGCATCGCGCCCTTCGATGGTCAGCGTCGGCCCGTGGACGGCATCGAGCGGCAGGATTCCGCCCGAGCGCCAGCGGAAGCGCAGGGTGGTGCGCGCATAATCGCGGCAGGTTTCGTAGGCGAGCAGCGGATGGTCCAGCCGGTCCTCGCTCTCCCAGATCAGGCCCGCCAGCTCGTCCGAATTGTGGAACTCGGCCTCAACCCGCAGCGAATCCGCGGCCGTCGTGACGACGCTCGCCATCATCGGGCGGGGAAAGTCCACCGTCCAGAAGCGCGGATCGAAGCGCTGGATCCAGTCGGAGGCCTGGCCCCGGCGCTGGGTTGCTAGCCAGAATGGCATGGGATGTTCCTTTGGTAACGTCGTCATTCCCGCCTGCGCGGGAATGACGAGGAGGCGTAGTTTGGTCTCTCAACGCTCCATCAGCACCCGCCGTACGGAGCTCGCCACCTGGCGTGCGGAGCGGCGCAGGGCGGTGGGGGCAGACATCCCGCGTGGAGCGGCGAGCTGGATCGCCACGCGCACTTCGCGCGGCGGCGCGGCGGCGGAGGGTTCCACTCGCCCGGCGCTGGCCGGAACGAACAGCTCCGGCCCGTTTTCGCCCACGCGATAGGGGCGTCCTGGTGACACCGGCCCGCCGGTCGCCCGGCCGGGCAGGCCGAACAGCCCGCCGATCGCGGCGCCCAGCAATCCGCTCAATCCACTCGCGCCGCCACCCGCGATCGAGCCGAAGCCGATCCGCAGCGCCTGCGCGGCGATCTCGTCCAGCGCGGAAAGGGCCACGCGCCGCAAGTCGCCGAAGCCCAGGCTGCCGCGGCGGATCGCCGAAAGCAGCCCGCGCTCCAGCACGTTTCCGGCCCGTTCGAAGCCGCTCACCAGGCTCGCGTCGAACGTGCCGCGCATCGCCTCCATGTCGGCGGCGAAGCCGCGCGTGTCGGCGCGCACCTCCACCAGCAGGGTTTCGATTTCGTCATCCATCGCTTTCGCGCTCCATCATCCGTTCCAGTTCGCCGCGCGTCAGCGGCGGGGGCTCCCCCGTCGCTTCGGGGGTGAGGATCGCCGCCAGTTCCGACGGGGTGGCGCTCCAGAAAATATCGGGCGGCCAGCCGGTGAGGCGCGGAATCAGCCCCGCCAGCCGCGCCGCCGCATCGGCCAGCAGCGCGCTCATCCGCGCCCTTTCAGGATCTCGCCCAGCAGGACGCGCAGGGGCTTGGTCGCCTGGGCGAGGCCGATCGCGATCACCGCGTCGCCCACCTGCTCGCGAGTCAGGCCCGCACGATCGGAGAGGCAATGCCAGAACAGGGCGGCGATCTCGGCCAGGCGCAGCTCGCCCGCGCCCGCGCGTTCGACCAGGGCGAATAGCGGCCCCAGTTCCTCCTCGGCGGCGACCAAGGCGGCGTAGCTGGGACGCAGCAGGCGCGGGGTCCCCTCGACTAGGATCGCCGCTTCCCCGCGCAGGGGGTTGGCTCGCGCACTCATGCCGGCACCACCGGGCCGGAGCTTTCCAGCTGGAGCGTGTAGTTGCGCTCCCCATTGAAGTCCCCGGCATAGTCCAGCCGCTGGATCAGGAAACGGCCGTGCAGTTTCTCGCCATCCTCGAAGGACAATTCGTAATCCGTCAGCGTCCCGGCCAGCGCATGGGTGCGCACGGAGGCTTCGGCCGCGCTGCCGAGGAAGATGCCGGCGGCGCTGACGGAGACCGAGCGCGTGCCCGCGCCCGACAGCAGGTCGCGCCAGCCGCCCGATTCCTTGTGGGTGACGACCACGGTCTCGCCGTTGATCGACATCTGGGTGGTGCGAAGGCCGGCGACGGTGTCGTATGCGGGCGGGGTTGCGCCGTCGCCGATCTTGAGCAGGAAGGCGGAGCCTTTCTGTGCGGTCATGGGAATTCTCCTTTGGTCAGGCTTCCAGAACCCGGAAGCGGTATTCGATCAGGATCGAGCGCAGATTGTCCGCCCGGCGTTCGGCGCGGGCGCGCAGGAACAGCGCGTTGGCGATGGCGAAGCCCGGCTGGGAGCGGGGCATCGCCTCGATCCGGGCTTGCACCGCGCGTGCAAGCGCTCCGGGCGGAAGCGGATCGTCGCCCCGGCAATGCAGCTCCAGCGCGATGCGCACCTCGCGGCCCGCGCGGGTCTTGGTGCTCCAGTCCGCGCTGGCGCTGGCTGCGATGCCGAGCCAGGGCGGCGTGGCGCGCAGCGGGGCTTCCTCCTCCACCGCATTGAGCGCGGCGAGCGCCGGATCGGCGCGCAGCCAGGCGGCCAGCGCGGTGCGCAGCATGGTTTCCATGGATCACGGTCCTTTCGTGAAGGCGGGCCAGAGCAGGCGCGCCATGCGCCAGCGCAGCGGATCGCGCTGCCGGGCGCGCAAGCGGCTCTCCGCCGCCGCCGCGACGATTGTGCCGGCCCGCCGGGCGAGCCAGGCGAACGCCCCGGCGGAAGCGATGCGGGCGCGGATCATGCGAGATGCAATTGCCGCCAGGGCCGCCACAAGGCGGCGACGGCGGCCGGCGGGGCAGCCGGAGCGGCATCCGCGCCGCGCTGGCCGAACAGATGCGCGGCAAGGCGGATGATGCCGTGGCGGATCGCCTGCGGCTGGTCGGCCCAATCCGCTTCGGGCAGGCCGCCGGTGAAGGCGTCGCAGATTTCGGAGGCCGTGCCGAGCAGGGCGGACAGAGTAGCATCTTCGGCCTCGGTGGTGATGGCGAGCCACGCCTTGAGCGCGGCCAGCGCGTCCGGCAGGCCGGCGGGAGTGAGGATGGGCATGGAGGTGGGTTCCCGGTGGTGAGGTGAAGACATCCTCCCTGTCCCGCGCAGCGGGATGGGGAGGGGGACCGCGACACCGCAGGTGTCGGGGTGGAGGGGCAGGTGCGCCCTGGCCCCTCCGTCAGCCCTGACGGGCTGCCACCTCCCCATGAGGCTGCGCCTCACGGGGAGGATCGAGTTTTATTCCGAAATCTTCAGCAGCTTGATCGCCGCGGAATCGAGCACCTGCCCGCCCACGCGCTTGGTGGCGTAGAAGTGGACGAAGGGCTTGTTGGTGAAGGGATCGCGCAGGATCGCGGTGGCGCTGCGTTCGGCGATCAGATAGCCGGCCTTGAAGTTGCCGAAGGCGATCGGGAACGTGCCCGCCGCCACGTCGGGCATGTCTTCTGCCTCCACCACCGGATAGCCCAGCAGCCGGTCGGGCTGGCCTTCCACCAGGCCGGGCTGCCACAGGAAGGCGCCGTCCGTGGTCTTGAGCTTGCGGATTTCGGACAGCGTCGCGCTGTTCATCAGCCAGCTCGCGCCCTGGCGGTGCCCGGCCTTCATCGTGTGGACGAGGTCGATCAGCACCAGTTCCATCATGTTGCCAAGGCCATCCTCATCCCCGCTCGCGACATATTGCAGCGTGCCGAAGGGGCGCGTGGTATCGCCCAGCGGCGAGGTCGGCGCGGCGAGGAAGCCCTTGGGCCGGTTGACGCCGTTGCCGTTCACGAAGGCCGCGCCTTCCGCCCGGGCGAACTCCATCGCGATCTCGGAAGCCAGCCAGGCTTCGAGGTCGAAGGCCGCATCGTCCAGCATCGCCTGGCTTGCAGCCGGATTGGCGTAGAGCTCGCCCGAAGGCGGGGCGATCTCGGCGAATTCGGGTGTGTCCGTCTCGGGCCGCGCTGCCGTCTCGCTGACCCAGCCCGAGGACGTGCCGCCCATGGCCACCAGCTTGCGGTATCCCGCGCTGCCCACCTGCACCACCTGGGCGAGGCGGCGGATCGGGCTGATTTCCTTGAGTTCGCTGGCGATCATCGCGTCGATCTCGCGCGGGACGGCATAGCCGCCTTCGGCCGGGGTCGCGCCGCTGATTGCCTTGATCTCGGTTTCGATGCCCTTGCGCAGGTAATTGTCGACGAAGCCCTTCACTTCGGGGCTGCCCTGCACTTCGCCCAGCAGCGGGCGGGCGGCGGCGCGGCTTACCCGGTCGAGCCGGGCCTTCACTTCGTCCACGTCGCCGCGCAGTGCGCCGATGGCCTTCTCGGCCTCGTCCTGCCGGGCGACGATATCGAAGGAGGCAGCCAGCGCCTCGGTTTCCAGTTGCATGTCCATTGGGTCGGTTCCTTTCGGTTGGGGCAAGAAGAGGGTGAGCCCCTGCGCAGGCAGGGGGCCTGGTTCGATGAGGCGGGAGGCCCCTGCCTGCGCAGGGGCTCACGATCAGCGGATCAGATGCACCCGCGCGCCGTGCTGCATCGGATGAGTGACCAGGCTGACCTCGATCAGCTCGACATCCTCCAGCAGGCGGCCGCCGGGCAGCGGGCGGTGGCTCCGCGCGCGGTAGCCGAAGCTGAGGCCGCTCACGTGCCCGCGGGCGAGGGCGGCGGCGAAGCGGCTGGCGGCCCGCTCGATCCGGGCGACCACGCGCAGGCCGCGCGCATCCTCCTCCAGCGTCTCGACCGTGCCGATCGCGCCGGGGCGGTGCTGCCACCACAGGGGGAAGGGGCGCGCCGCATGGTCCTCGATCGCGCGGGCGAAGGCGCCCTTGCGGATCACGTCGCCCGCGCCGTCCGCGATGCCGAACAGGGCCGCGTAGCCGGCGAAGCGCAAGGGGCCGGGGGCGGGAGCGCTCATTTCACCAGCCCTCCCACGCCCAGCCGCACGGCGATGCCGATCAGCAGCAGGGCGAGCAGGCCGCGCACCGCCCAGTCCACCGCCGCGCGCCAGGCGCTGGCCTTGGCATCGCGCCAGGCCTGCAGCAGCTGGCGCAACTCGCCGATGTCGCCGCGCGCATCCTCATCGGACAGGCCCAGGCGGGCGAGCACGCGCTCGGCGCCCAGGTCGCAGGCTTCCTCCACCACGGCGCGCAGGGTGGCTGCGTCGGCGCCTTGCTGCGCGGCCTGTGCGATCAGCCCGGCAAGCATGTCGCGATGGGTCATGTCGCGTCTCCTTTCGGGGTTTCGATGCCCAGCAGCGTTCGCTTCTCGCCATCGGTGAGGAAGCCGGCGGCGCTGACCTGCGCCCACAGCCGCTCGCGGTCTTCCGCCAGCTCGGGCACGCGATCGAGGTCCACCGCCAGCCGCGCATCGGGGAACCAGGGCTCCAGCCCTTCCGCGATGCCGGAAAGGATCTTGCCCGCCAGCGGCAGCAGGGTGAGCCGCCACAGCGCGCGGTTCGCCTCGCGGTAATTGGCGTAAGTCGCGTCGCCCGGCAGGCCCAGCAGCATCGGCGGCACGCCGAAGGCCAGCGCGATGTCGCGCGCGGCGGCGGCCTTCAGCTCGGCGAAGTCCATGTCGGCGGGAGAGAGCGAGAGCGATTGCCAGCGCATCCCGCCTTCCAGCACCATCGGCCGCCCGGCGCGGGCCTGGCCGGAAAAGCCGGCGGCCAGCTCGTCCTTCAGCCGCTCGAACTGCTCGGGCGTCAGCAAGCCCGCATCGCCGCCTTCCATCACCAGCGCGCCGGAAGGGCGCGCCGCGTTTTCCAGCAGGGAACGGTTCCATTGCGCGGCGGCATTGTGGATCGCTACCGCCTGCTCCGCAGCGGCCAGGCAGCCCGCGCCATAATGGTCGTCCGCCGGGTGGAAGGCGCGGATATGGATCAGGCAAGGCCAGCCGTCCTCGTCTTCCAGCGGGATCGAAAGGCATTTCTCGCCCACGCGATAGCTGTAGGAAGCGGGCCAGCCATCCGCGCCCGGTACCACCGAGACGCGCTCGGGCCGCAAGGCGAACAGCTCCACCGGCCAACCCGCGCCGTCCTTCAGGATCTGCACATAGGCATTGCCGTGGAGCAGCAGCTGCGCGGCCAGCGTCTCCAGCAACGGCTGGCCCGCGCTGGCGGCCTGCACCAGCTTCGCCAGCTCGGGCGCGACAAGCAGCAGCGGGGCGCGCGCCGCCCCTTCCGCGACCAGCCGCACCGCGCGCTGCGCCACGGGGTTCTCCAGGAAGGCGCGCAGCACCGCGGCGCGATATTCGAACGGCATCCGCGCGCCCGCAGGCTCGAAAGCGAAATGCCACGGCGAGGTGAAGCTGCGCGCCAGGGGCGCACGGGCCTGCCCCCCGCCCTTGAAGGCGGAGGCGATAGCGGTGAGGAAGGACATCGAAAGGTTCCCTGGTTCTGGCTGTTCGCGGGCGAATCGCCTTTAGCGATGCTCCCGTTTTGTAACCAGATAGAGGTATAATGTCAATTAAAAAGTTCCAAATAGGTTATTTTCATACTTCCCTCGTGACGTAGGTGATCTCCGGCGAAGGCCGGGGGTCCGGGGCGGAACGCTCCATCGGGTTTCAGGTCCCTGCCTGCGCAGGGACTCACCGCAGGAACATTTTAGGGGGCGATTTCCGGAACGAGTTCTGGCAGAAAGCATGCACATGTTGCGCCGCCTCTACGACTGGACGCTCGCCAAGGCGGCTCATCCCCATGCCGAATGGTGGCTCGCGCTGTTCGCCTTCGTGGAGGCGAGCTTCTTCCCGATTCCGCCGCATCCGGTGCTGGGGGTGATGTGCCTGGCGGAGCCGCGCCGTGCTGTTCGCTTCGCCGCAATCGCCACGCTGGCCTCGGTGGCGGGCGGGCTGCTGGGCTATGCGATCGGCTGGGGGCTCTACGATACGGTGGGCACGCAATTGCTCGCCGTGCTGGGGCTGACCGAAAGCTTCCCGGTCGCCGCCTGCTACCTGCGCGAATACGGGGCGGAAATCATCATGATCAAGGGGGCGACGCCGATCCCCTTCAAGCTGCTGACGATCACCGCCGGCTTCATCGGGATGAACCTGATCGCCTTCATTCTCGCCAGCCTGGTTTCCCGCGCGATCAGCTTCATGATCGTGGGCGTGCTGTTCCGCATCTTCGGCCGGCCGATCAAGGCCTTCATCGACAAGTATCTCGGCCTCGCCACGGCGGGGTTTGCGGTGCTGGTGGTGGCGGGCTTCCTTGCCCTCACCCTGATCGAAAGCGGCGACGCCAGCGCGCAGACGCAGGAGAAATGCGAAGCGGCCAGCCTGCGGGCGGATGTGGCGTAAGGGAACCGGAACCGCTGCGCGCGCCGCTCATTGCCCCAATCGAAAGGAACCGTGAATGAGCAACATCGCCGTCATCGTCGGGAGCCTGCGCAAGGGGTCGTTCAACCGCCAGGTCGCCCATGGGCTCACCCGCCTGCCCGCCGGGGAAGGCCACAGCTTCAAGTTCCTCGATATCGGCGCCCTGCCGCTCTACGACCAGGATGACGACGCGGACCAGCCCGAGCCGGTCAAGCGGTTCAAGCAGGGTATCCTCGCGGCGGACGGGGTGATCTTCGTCACCCCGGAATACAACCGCTCGATCCCCGGCGTGCTCAAGAACGCGCTCGATCATGCCTCGCGGCCTTATGGCGAAAGCGCGTGGAAAGGCATTCCGGCGGGGATCGTGGGCGTTTCCCCCGGCAAGACCGGCACCGCGTTGGCGCAGCAGCACCTGCGCAACGTGCTGGTCTCGCTCGCTATGCCCACGCTCCACCAGCCCGAGGCGTTCCTGCAATGGAGCGACGACCTGCTGACGCCCGAAGGCGAGATCGGCGAGGGCAGCCGCGATTTCCTCAACGGCTGGCTGGCCGCCTTCCTCGCCTGGGTGGAGCTGCATACCGGCGGGAACCAGGGCTAAACTCCTTCACTCCCAGCCCAGCGGCCTCGCCACATCCTCCAGAGCCTTGCGCTCGGCGGCGATGCCGTGGGTTTTTGTGACCGCCGCCGCCAGCAGCATCAGCGCCGCGCCCAGCAGATAGCCGATCAGCACCTGCCCGCGCGATCCGCTTTCGATCAGCAGTCCGAAGATCCACGGCGCGCCCGCGCCCAGCAAGGTGCCCAGCGCATAGAAGATCGCGATGGCCAGCGCGCGCATCTCCAGCGGGAAGCTCTCCGCCACGGTGAGATAGGCGGCGCTGGCCGCGGCCGAGGCGAAGAAGAAGATCACGCTCCAGCACAGGGTCTGCGTGGTGGCGGTCAGCAGCCCGGCGGCGAAGGCGAAGCCGGTGGCGGCCAGCAGGATGCCCGAAAGCGCATAAGTCAGCATGATCATCGGCCGCCGGCCCCAGCTGTCGAACAGGCTGCCCAGCAGCAGCGGCCCCAGCACGTTCCCGGCGGCGAAAGGCAGGATGTAATATCCCACATGCGCGGACGGCACGGCGTAGAAATCGGTCAGCATCATCGCATAGGTGAAGAAGATCGCGTTGTAGAAGAACGCCTGCGCCGCCATCAGCAAGATGCACAGGAAGGTGCGCCGGGGGTAGACCCGGAAGAGGGTGAGGAAGACCTCGCCCATCGGGGTGGAGCGGCGGGGGCGGACGCGGGCCTCGGCCGGCGGGACGGGGGCGAGCGTGTGGCCGTCTGCCGCCACGCGCCGCTCGATATCCTCCAGCACCCGCTCGGCTTCCTCGGCGCGGCCATGGGCGGCCAGCCAGCGCGGGCTTTCGGGCAGGAACCGGCGCAGGACCAGGATGACGAGGCCGATCGCCGCGCCGCCGAAGAAGGCCAGGCGCCAGCCCAGCTCGGGATCGACGATGCGCGGGTCCAGCAGGATCAGCGAGACTCCGCTGGCCAGCGCGGCGCCGATCCAGAAGCTGCCGTTGATCGCCAGGTCGGTCCAGCCGCGCCGCCGGGCGGGGACCAGCTCCTGGATTGCCGAGTTGATCGCGGAATATTCCCCGCCGATCCCCGCGCCGGTGAGGAAGCGCATCAGCGCGAAGCTCGGCAGGTCCCAGGCGAAGGCGGTGCCGGCCGTGGCGAGCAGGTAGACCCCCAGCGTGATCGAGAACAGCCGCTTGCGCCCCCAGCGGTCGGTCAGCCAGCCGAAGAACAGCGCCCCGCCCACCGCGCCCACCAGATAGGCGGAGTTGGCGAGGCCCACATCGGATGCGCTGAATTGCAGCACCGGGCTTTCGCGTAGGGCCCCCGCGACCGAGCCGGCGAGGGTGACTTCCAGCCCGTCGAGGATCCAGGTGATGCCGAGCGCGATCACCACCAGCCAGTGGAACCGGCTCCACGGCAGGCGGTCGAGGCGGTAATGGATCGGCGCGGGTGCTGGGATGGGTGGCTCCTGTGCTACTGACTCCCCTCCCCTTCAGGGGAGGGGTCGGGGGTGGGGGTTTCGGCCGGGTGCCGCATCAAGCCGCAGCGCCCCACCCCGCTGCGACTAGGGCCTGCTGCGCAAGCCCAAGTCTCGCTGCCCCTCCCCTGAAGGGGAGGAGGAATGTTTATTCTTCGAAATCGATGTCCAGCGAGATCGCGGCGTTAAGCAGCTTCGAAAGCGGGCAGCTTTCCTTGGCGGCGTTGGCCACTTCGTCGAACTTCGCCCGCTCGATGCCGGGCACGCGCGCCTTCAGCGCCAGGTCGGAACGGGTGATGGTGAAACCGCCGCCGTCCTGCTCCAGCGTCACCCGCGCGGTCGTTTCCAGCGTGCCGTCCTCCAACCCCTCGCGGGAGAGCGCGAAAGACAGCGCCATGGTGAAGCAGGCGGCATGGGCTGCTGCGACCAGCTCTTCGGGGTTGGTGCCCGGCTCATCCTCGAAGCGGGTGCCGAAGCCGTATTTCTGGTCCCTCAGCACGCCGGACTGGGTGGTGATGCTGCCTTGTCCGGCCTTGCCCAGCCCTTCGTAACGGGCGGTTGCGCTGCGCGTTGTCATGATGGTCTCCTTCCACAGGGGAAACCGGCAGGGGGAGGAGGGGGTCCGCTATTTCAGGAAACGATCCCCGTCGCCTTCCCCGCACGCTCGAACATGCCC
>ERZ778022.1634-NODE-1634-length-28394-cov-5.674724_pt1 | contig 28394 bp, 12 predicted proteins | sample MGYA00375752_ERZ778022 | MGnify/ENA primary metagenome ERZ778022 (study PRJEB29350, sample SAMN05389826) | bioreactor metagenome | isolation source: Thiocyanate bioreactor | place: South Africa: University of Cape Town | collected 2014-04-04 ...
GCGCGTCACCCGTTCCCGGCGCCAGCGAGTCGCCCGCCCCCGGCTCCAGCGCGTCGCCTGCTGCCGCGTCCAACTCTCCCGTCGCCGCTTCCAGCTCACCCAATGGTGCCAGTGCGTCGCCAGTTGCTGCATCCAGCTCACCGAATGGGGGCGCCAGCGCGTCGCCGGTCGCTGCGTCAAGCTCGCCCAATGGCGGCGCATCCAACTCGCCGGTCGCTGCGTCAAGCTCGCCCAATGGCGGCGCCCCGAGCGGCACGCCTACTGCAGCTGTGACGCACTCCAAGACGCCAACCGGCACCGGCACGGCTTCCATTTCACCCTCCGCCCCGCCCACACCCTCCCGCACACCGTCTAACTCACCCACGCCCTCCCACACACCATCCAATTCACCAACACCATCTCACACGCCTTCCAACTCACCGACGCCCTCCATCACGCCCTCCAACTCTCCCACGCCTTCCATCACGCCCTCCAACTCACCCACGCCCTCCATCACGCCCTCCAACTCACCCACGCCATCCATTACGCCATCCAACTCACCAACGCCCTCTGTCACACCCTCCTACACGCCGACGCCCTCAATCACGCCCTCTAACACGCCGTCGGATTCCGCCACGCCCTCCAACTCGCCCACGCCGTCCGTGACTGCCACTGCCTCCACGGCCGCCCTGCTTGGCGCGGCAGCGTCGACGTCGCACAAGCGGGAAGAGGTGGCTGCCGCCGTGCTGGGAGTGCTGGCGGTCATTTTCATCCTCATCCTTCTGGTCCTTGCCTGCCGCAACCCCCGCTGCTGCTGCTGCTGCGGGGCTGGCCGCAAGCGGGCGGCGGCGGCCGCCGACGAGGAGGCTGGCAAGGGCACTGGGCGCCGCCTGGTGCTCAACCTGGCGGGCGAGGAGGACTCGGTGTCCACCGCGGCTGCCAAGGCGGCGCTGGACGTCGCCATCACCGTCAACTCCACGGGCGGCGGGTTTGTGCTGTACGGCGGCGACGGCATCATGCGCGAGACTGTGTAGTGGCGCCGTTCTTGCTACCGGCGTCACCATTGTGCTCTGTTCCTTCTTCGCGTTCTCATCCCAGAGTGTGCAGTGGCGCACACGCGCTGCAGTGTCGGACATATGGGTGTGACTATGCTGCCTGCTGCGCGCTTCGCCACCGGCGCCGCCACCGGCTCGCCGCCGGTTTTTGTGTCTTTCACAGTCGTGTGCACTGTGCTTCGTGTGTGCCCCCCGGCACGCTTTGAACCCTGAATGTAGTAGCCACATTAATGGTACTTGCTATTGTGGCACAGCTGGAGGCTGCAGTGGAGGCACGTGTGCGACGGTGTGCGTTGTGCAGGTTGCAGGGCACCCGTAGTGTTCTGGGTACTGACAGGCACGCGCTGCCGGCCGTCGTCACGGCGTCATACAACCTGACCCGCAGCTCCGCGCTGACCGCAGTGCTGCGATGATGTCGGCACCGGAAGGTATTGGCGCATACACGCCCTGCAGCGGTTGATTTGACGCCCTGCTGGCCCAGTGCTGGGTGCATCCACCGTCCGGGTGGCGGGCTCACTGCCTGCCATGCCATCCGTCACACGCGCCGTCCGACCATACCGGTTGGGTGGCGCCACTGCCGCGTCTGACGGTCTCTTTGACGGCGGCGGCCTTGGCATGGTCGCTCGCAACAACGCCTTCTTTTATTGGCGCCGGCGAGGCGGCCGCTTACTGCTTGTACGCGAGAGGGTGCTGGCACAGCAGCGCGGCCTGCCTTGCCGCTGCGTGGCGACGTCACTCAGTGTTGCGCGCCCATGCGGCATCCGCGGCGGGTGGCATCCGGCCCCGCCGCCGACGCTGTCGTACCACTGTTGGGCTCACCCCTTATAGCAAGTGTCCCGTAAGGTGTCTTCAAGGGTGGCCCGGCCGCGCAAGAAGGAGATCTGCCGCTCCCGGAGGAGGCGGCTAGGTAGGAATGCAGGCCTGGCATATATGTCAGTGGGAAGGAACGATAGCAAGAAGGGGAAGATACCGGTACTGATAGGCCTAGGCGCAGGGGTCCCTAACAAACTCACCAGCTGGCTGGGAGCGGTGTCGCCCCGTTGGGTCGGAGACTTAAAGAGGTATCACCAACAAGTCTGCCCGGGGGCTCACACGGCCCATTCACGGGTAAGACTTGGGGTCAAGGATGGAAGCTTCTCAGGCACGGGACACTCCCCGGGCCCCGGAGTCCGGACACGGCACCTTGTCGACATGGGCGACGTCGGTACAACGTTGGGACATTGGTCGCCGCACCTGCGTCGGCGAGTTGTCGGGACCAAGGACCAAGGTGTGCGCGCTGACACGCGCGCGCTGTTCACGTTGATTCAATCGTTCGATGCGGCTGCCGACGCGGCCGCCACAGCGCCGCAGCCCTACGCCGGGGCCGCCGGCGGCACTGCCAACAACTGTATATACCCACCTCGCTGCGGGCTTGCAAGGCGGCCGTCGGGCAGCAAGGCCAGGGCAGGCTCACTGGTGGTTACAATCGTCGCTGGCAGGCATGCCAGCAGTGACCATGGCGGCACCGTGTCAGCAACCGTGGCAGAAGGGTACGTGGTGTCACACAGCCATACCGTATCATACCCATAGTAGCCAGTCGCGCTGGCCAGCCGGCCATCGGGCAGCGCAACAAGTGCGCTCACGTTGGCCTTGCCACATGCAATAGTGCCCACACAGGTGCGCGTGCCTGTGTCCCACAGCTGCACCGCGCCCTTGGCCAACCCGCACGCCAAACGACCGTCCGACAACACCGCCAGCGAGCACGCTGCTGACGGCGCTGCCATCACCGCCACGCACTTGCGCGCGTCCACGTCCCACACCTGCACCATAAAACCTGAACACCCACAGGCCAGCCTGCCGTCGGGCAGCACCGCGAATGCCGCGACTTGGTCCTCCGTCTCCAGCGTAGCCGTCACGGCGCCCGCATCTACATCAATAATCAGCAGCCTGCCGGAATCGCAGCCAGCTGCGAGGCGGCCGTCATGCAGTGCGGTCACCACAGAAACACTACTGTCGCCGCAATCAATGGTCGTTCGGCGCACGGGTGGCACACACTCCACGTCCCACACCTCCACACAGTCGATGGGGCTCGGGTCAGACATCAACGTAACAATTGCCAGGCCGCGACCGCCGGGTAGTGCCGCCAGCTTGCACAACTCCCCATCGCCTATCTGAAACACAACCGCAGCGGCTTCGTCCTCCCGCCCCAAGTCCCACAGCCGCACCTCGCCAGACTCATCGCCGCTCGCCAGCCGGCCGTCTGGCAGCAGCGCTAACGCGAGCACGTTGTGCCCGTGACCGCGCAGCATGCCAGCTGTGGGCGCATAGCACCCACGCGCGCGACACGCCGCCCCCACGGCACGCGACAGATTGGTCCCACAACTGTGCAGTACCCGCAACGCTGGCAGATGGTCCAGCGTGGCGACAGGCGTCACATGACCGCACTCAGAAAGGTCCAGTTCCTCCAGTGCCGCTGGCAGGCTTGCCACAGCCGCGTCGCCGATGTCCGTGCCGTTCACATGCAGTACTCGCAGCAACGGCAGGTGCGGCAACGTGGCGGCAGACGTAAGGCGGCGGCACTCTGGCGCATCCAGTGACACCAGCGACGGGGGCAGACTCGCAAACGACGCATCTCCAATGGCACACACGCTAACATTCAAGACTTGCAGCGCGTGCAAGTGCGCAAATGACGCGGCGGGGGTGAGTTCCCGGCACCCAGACACGGTCAACTGGGTAAGGCACGATGGCAAGGATGCCAGCATGTCGTCGACGATGGCACTGCGGGTAGCGGAGAACACCTTCAGTTGCAACAGGTGCGCCAGCGGCGCGGCGGTCGGCCAACAATCCACATCCGACATGTCAAGGTCCTGCAGTGATGGCGGCAAGCTGGCAAGGGTGGAACTACTCGGCTTGCTCCCACGGATTGACAACACCTGCAGCGCGTTGAGGTGTTGGAAGTCTGCAGTGCGTGCCATATCACAAGAATCCATTTGCAGCTCTCGCAGCGATGGCGGCAGGCGGCTCATATCCTCAAAATCAACCGCTGTTCCGCTACAGTCCAGCGATGTCAGCTCAGGCAAGTGCGTAAAGCTGACCGCGCCCGACAATTTCCCGCAATTTGACACATTCAGCGTGCGCAAAGAGCGCGGAAGGCACGCCAACGTCTTCTTTGTAACGGTTAGGTCGCAGTCCGACAGGTCAAGGTCCGTGATTCCCACCCACACGGCCACTGCGGTACTGCGCTTCGGCAGGCGCACAAGTCTGGCTCCTACCGCCGCTGGCAGCGCCGCGCGCCACCTCACCACATCTTTCACTTCCGTCTCCATGTCGCTCCATGCCACGGTCGCCACAATGCCCGCCACCGCCGGGTGTAGCTGCCGCAGCGCACGCGTGTCAGCAGCTGTAAGACAACTGAACACCATGACGCCCGTCACGCTGTTGCCAGCCAGCACCTGCACCAGCGGCGGCACTGGCTCGCCGCCCGCGGCAGCGTCGGCACTACTGCGACCCGCGGGCGTTGGAGCAGCAGTGCGCTGCCGCCGAGCGCGCCGGCCCTCCTCTCCCTTGGCTGCCATGGCGGGCGTCGGGGTGGGAGTGTGTGTGGGGGGGGGGGGGGGGGGGGGGGGGGGGGGGGGGGGGGGGGGGGGGGGGCGGGGTGTTTGCAGTACTGGTAGCAGGGAGGCGGAGGAGGCGGCGGGGCCGATAACAGTAGTGGAGATGGCAAGGACGGCGGAGGAGAAACAACGGTAAAGGAGATCACCTGGAGGTGACGACGGGGGCGACAGACCACGGTCACCTGCAGGTGGTGGCAGGCGGAGGCGACGGAGGCGGTCACCCGGAGGAGGCAGTGGATGAAGGGGGAGGGAGGCAGAGGAGTCGGGGGGGGAGGGGGTCAAAGATATGCCACTTTATGCAATTAGATAAATACAATGCCAACCAGGAATCGTAGTGCAGCGCGCGGGAGTACCAATTTGCGTATACGTAGTTTTGAATCGCACCTATAAATGACCGTGCGGACGTGTTCCGCGCCAGATTTATGCCGCTGTGCGTGTCATTCCACTTCCAGACCCGGACACGGCAGCCAGGCTTGCTGCTCGATACTTGTCGGCGACTCGCTGACTCGCTGCCCATGGACACGGCAGCGCACGGCAGCGCACGGTGCAAGTGTAACGCACCCGTCGCACCTCGTCGGCACAACACGGCAACCCGGCGTACCGGCACGGCATACCGGTACACACTCAACTGTGGCTGCTGGTGGTGGCAGGTGCGTCAATTGTCCGACTCGAGTCGGCTCCAAACCTCCGAGTCGTGTGTCGTGTGAGATGCGTGCACACGCCGCGCAATGGCAGCTATTGCTCAATAGCACCAATTAACGCTGGAGCGTTGGTCATTCTGCTTCTTGCCAAACTACCGGCACCATAACTTTGTAGTTCGTGCTCATTCAAATCTCCGCGACGCACCGCACCGGACATGTCTGCGCACGCCGCCAAGCCTGCCGCAGCCGCGGCCCCGGAAGTCACCTCCCCCAGTGGGGCCACTGCCACCGCGGCTGCGATAGTCGCGGCCACACCCCTACCTTCAACCACTACCGGTACGGCCGCGGCGGGCGTGTCCGGCGCTGAGCACGGCACCATGCCAGCGGCAGGCGGCGCGGGCGCTGGCACGGGTGCCGGCACAGCAACGGCAACTGACGCAGATGCAGATGCGGACGAGGTCATCGAATTGCCACCTGCCGAGGGCCCCCTCGTTCGCTGCCTCCAGGCGTACGCCACCTTCAAGCGGGAGCAGGGCGTGGTGGACGGCGCGTACTACCTCGTGGTGAACGGCCACGTGCTGGACGAGCCGCTCGCCGGCATGGAGGAGGCACAAGATCTGCTAGTCACAGTGGAGAGCTGGGGCGCCAAGGTGGACTGGGGTGCGGTGCTGCTGGTGGAGGCAGGCAATGAGCGGGGGCTGCGGAACCCCACCGCCCGCTATGCGCGCATTGCGACCACGGCAGGGCTGCTCGTCGCCGTCGCTGCGTAACTGTGCTGGCGGCGAACTGATGACTTCCTGACGTTGTCGACGAGGAGCAGCAACGCCCACGACCGGCACTCCCATTGGTACCGGTATGCGTCCCATTCAAGTGTTGCACTCACCGCGTACTGGTCCACCAACACCCGCCGCAGCGGCGGGCAGCGCTGTCAGCAGCACGCTGCCACCCTGCCGCCCGCTGGCAAGGCGGCCGTCAGGCAACGCCACCAACGCCGTTGGGTGGCGTGGAATGCGAGCAGCCAACACGCCTAGTGCAGCGGCCGCAGCGTGCCTGCCAGCAGCTGCGACGGCAGGGCGCGTGTCCCACACCCAGATGGCGGCGTCAGATGAGTCGACAACTGCGCTGGCGAGCCGGCCGTCAGGCAGCGCAACCAGTCCGATCACATTCCCGGTGGTGGGCCCAGCCAGCTCACCCACACACGTGCCGGCGCCCACGTCCCATAACCGCACCGTGCGGTCGCTAGACCCGCTGGCCAGGCGGCCGTCTGGCAACACTGCCAGCGCGTGCACCACTAACCGAGGGCTCCCAACCAGCTTCGCTACGCACACGCGTGTACCGACATCCCACACCCGCACAGTGGCGTCGCGTGATCCACTAGCCAGCCTGCCGCCGTCGGGCAGCACCGTCAGCGCGAGTACGGCACGTGTGTGTCCCACCAGCTGCACGGGTTTAGCCCCAGCACCAACATCGACGATCAGCACCTTACCTTCGTGACAGCCGGATGCGAGGCGGCCACCGGTGGGCAGCGCTGCCACCACCTTGATTATCAAGCCACTGTCAATGGTGGTTCGGCGCACGGGGGCAGCTTGCACAACGTCCCACACCTGAATGCTGCTCCCCGATCCTGCGCGCCGGTCCAATGCGACAACTAGGCCGCCGCGGCCGCCGTCGGGGAACGCTGCCAACGCACGTACCTCCGTGATGCCAACCTTCAGCACTGCAGTCGCCTCGCCGCCAGCTGCCACGTCCCACAGCCGCACATCGCCGGCAGCGTCCCCACACGCCAGCCGGCCGTCGGGCAGCAGTGCAAAGGCGGTCACGTCAGCTGCGTGTCCGCGCAGCACGCCAGCTGCCGACACGACACACCCCCGGGCGCGACACGCAGCCAGCACGGCGGGCGCCAGGTCCGTGCCATGGCTGTGCAGCGCCTGCAGCGCGTGCAGGTGGTCCAGCGTGGCGGCGTGCGTAACGCGGTGGCAGTCTGGCATGGTCAACTCCTGCAAGCCTGCCGGCAAGCTGGCCACAGCCGCGTCCCCAATCTCGGTGTGGCCCACATTCAACACGCGCAGCGCGGGCAGGCGCGGAAACACTGCGGCAGGTGTGAGATCCCACCCTCCCCGCATGTCCACTTCCACCAACGACGGTGGCAGGCTTGCCAGCGACGCGTCGCCCATGGAGCAATTTCTGACTGCCAGCGTGCGCAGCGCACCCAGATGGTTATATGTCTCCGCGCGTGTGAGTGCCCGGCAATACGTCACGTCCAGCTCCAGCAGGCACGGCGGCAGGGTCGCCAGCGCGCCGTCGGTGATGGGAGTGTCCGACGCACAAAACACGCGGAGGCGCAACAGGTGCGCCAGCGACACGGCGGCACGAGGCCAGCCTTCCCACCCTGACAAATCCACCTCTTCCAGCGACGACGGCAAGTTGGCCAGGGTGGCAGCACTGAGCGCACCCACACCACCGCACGCCAGCACCCGCAGCGCAGTGAGGTGGCAGAAGTTCGCCACTGATGAGACGGGGCAGCGCTCCATACGAAGCTCTTGCAGTGAAGGCGGCAGGCCGCTGGCGTGCGTCCAAACTGCGGTCGTCTCGCTGCAGTCCAGCGACGCAAGCGCCGCCAGGCGCGCAAAGCTGGCTGCAGGTGTCAGGTTGGAACACTCAGCCACACTTAGAACGCGCAACGATAATGGAAGGCGCAGCAGCACCTCGTCAGTTACATTGGCGCAGCCGCGCAGGTCTAGGTGCACCACACCTGCAAACGCACCTGCCGCTGTCACAACAGGCAGCCGCGTCACCCTCGCGCCCTCCGCGCCCGGCAGCGCCGCACGCCACCGCACCACATCCACCACACGCGTGTCCGTGTCGGCCCACGGAACCGCTGCAACCGCTGCCGCAATCGCCCGGTGCAGCCGCCGCAGTGCAGTTGCATCGGCGGCGTTGAGGCAAGTCAGGATCGCAGCCCCCGTCACCGGGTTACCAGCCAGCGCGCACACCAGCAGCGGCACGGGTGCGGCCGTCGCCGCGTCTGCCATCTTGTTGTGGGTTGGGGGGTTGGGGGTGGGACGGTGGGTGCGGTGGAGGTGATGGACAAGTGAGGAGTGCGTGCAGCGATGTGGAGAGCACCCAGCTGCAGCTGCAGTGTGCTGGATACGCCGCTGCAAATCAATGCCAAATGGCCGCAATCCAAAGATAACCGTGCGTTGCAGTGTTTTAATGGTCATATAGACTCGATTGATACAGGAATTGGCGCGTTGTAAACTTGATATCCGGATATCATTTGTGTCGCCCCGGCTCGCCCGTGCGTTGAGCTGCCAAAGCAGCGTGTAGAGAGCGACCGAGTGATGAGCGGCCAACGGTCAACAGGCTCAACTTTGAGCAATTAGTTATATACAATCGTGGCAATATATCAACGCGCAGCGCACGGAAATATGCATGTGTGATTATAAAGATATGAATCGCGCGTAAATTGGCGTGTGCACACCTTCCGTATCCATTATCGTTGCACAAGCGTCTAGCCTACCGGTACTGGGACCTGTACCTGGTACCAGGTACCATCAGTACCGGTGGAACCGGTAAGTGAGACTGCAGCCAGGCTGGTTGCTACCCAGGCGATGCGCTCCACCTTCCCTTACATAGGCTGACAACCAACGCTATGATTATAGCTAGTGCAGTGCAGTTAAAGATCGTTCGCCCAGCAACTCAAGCAGCGGCGTGGGTGCCGGCAGCGCTGAGAGGCGCACACAACGGTCGTCGTGCGCGCTTGCGAGGCGGCCATCAGGTAGAAGTAACAGCGCGTTGGTGGCACCCGGCAGACGTGAAACCATCAATCGAGGCGCAGCAGAGGCGGCACGGCTGCTACCAGCAGCAGCGGCGGGGCGCGTGTCCCATATCCAGGCAGTTGCGGTGTCTGAGTTGCCGGCAGCGCTTATCAGCCGGCCATCTGGCAGAGCAGTCAGTGACGCCTTCCCGGTATGAGGTGAGGCTTCGGGCTGCAGCATGCCAACGCAAGCACCGCCGTCCACGTCCCACAGATCCACGGTACCAAAGAAAGCTGACCCACATGCCAACCGGCTGTCAGCCAGCACTGCTAGGGAGGCGGCGCCGCACCCTAGCGTCTCCACACACACGCACGCGCCGGTGTCCCACACCCGAGTCGTGTTGTCGGCCGACCCACTGACCAGTCTACCATCTGGCAGCACCACCAGCGCCACCACAACGCCCGTGTGCCCCGCCAGCACCGCCACCACGGTCCCCGCATCCGCATCCACAACCCGTACCTGGCAGTCACCACAGCCGGCTGCCAAACACCCGCTGGGCAGCACTGCCAGTGCGTGCACGCCACTGTCGCCTGTAACGTTCACTACTCGCGCTGGCGGCACACACGCCACGTCCCACACCTGCATGAAGTTGTTGTCAGCAGAGTCGTCCCTCGGGCGGTTGACCATACCGACAGCTACGCGGCAGCCGTCGGGTAGCGCCGCTAGGGCATGCACCTCCTTATCACCTGCGTAAAACATCACTGCCGCCTCGCCGCTAGCCGCGTCGTTCCACAGCCGCACCTCGCCGGCGGCATCCCCGCTTGCCAGCCGGCCATCCGGCAGCAACGCCAGCGCGTTTACTTTGCCTGGGTGCCCGCGCAGCACACCAGCTGCTGGAACGGCACACCCGCGCGCTCGACACGCGTCAAGGACGGCAGGTGACAGGTCCGTATCGTAGCTCTGCAGCAGCTGCAGCGCAGTCAGATGGTCCAGCGTGGCGGCGCGCGTCACGCGGCTGCAATTATTCATGTTCAGCTGCACTAGGCCTGCCGGCAAGCTGGCGATGGTCGCGTCCCCAATGCTTGTGCCCCTCATATCAAGCATGCGCAGCGCGGGCAAGTGCGGCAGCGTCGCAGCGGGTGTAAGATCTATGCACCACGATACGTCCAGCGACACCAGCGACGGCGGTAGGGTTGCAAGCGCCGCGTCGCCACAGCGGCAGCAGACCATGCTCAGCGTATGGAGCGTGCCCAGGTGTGCAAGAGATGTGAACCTCCCCTTGCGACTTACAGATATATCCAGCGTCATGAGTCCTGGCGGTAGGGACGCCAGGGCGTCATCGTGGATGCTACTGTAATAAGCCCTCAATGCCTTGAGCTGCGAAAGGTGCGCCACCGACACAGCGCGCGGCCAGTCCTCCATGAACGACAGGTCTAGCTCCTGCAGCGATGGTGGCAAGCTGGCGAGGGTGGCAGCGCTTAGTGCACTCGCGCCACTGAATACCAGCACACGTAGCGCGGTGAGATGGCTTAAGTCAGCCGTGGGTAACAAGGCAGAGTAGTCAATGCGCAGCACTGTTAGTGACGGCGGCAGACCGCCTGTGCCGTGTATTTCCACGTGCGTAAACCGGAGGTCTAGTACCTCCAGCGCCGTCAGGTGCGCAAAGCTGACACTTGCAGACAAGTTGATGCAACTGGCCACTTGCAGCACGCGTAGCGACGCTGGAAGGCGTGAAATCACAGCGTCGGTAACAGAACGGTAGCAATCGCCCAGGTCAAGGCGCACGACACCCGCCAACGCCGCAACTGCACGCTTCCTCCGCTGTCGAGCCGGCAAGCATGTCACCTTCGCACCCACCGCGCCCGGCAGCGCCGCGCGCCACCGCACCACGTCCACCACGGGCGTGTCCGTGACTGCCCACGGCACGCCCCCCACGGCGCCCGCCACCGCGGGGTGCAGCCGCCGCAGGTGCCGTGCGTCGGCGGTGTTGAGACAGGCAAAGATGACGGCGCCCGTCACACAGTTGCCGGCCAACACGCACACCAGCAGCGGCACGGGTGCGGCCCTCGCCGCGATCGGCGTAGCCGCCATCGTTGGAACCAACGGACCGGCACAGGTACAGTTCGTCAGTCGCAGCAAGTGGGTGGCGGTGTACTGTATTGCAGCCCCTGCTTTCTGCCGCAACTGCCTCACACTGATAAAGGGGGAGGAAGACGAGGGTTGGAATTGGGTGGTGTTTGGCCTGGCGAGCGGCCAACGGTCAACCAGCTCAACTTTGAGCAATTAGATAAATACAATGCGGGCAAGGAATCAACGCACAGCGCACAGAGATGCGCATTTATGATTATAAAGATCTGAATCGCACGTAAATTGGCGCGTGCGCGCGTGCCGTGCTTGATTCCACTTCCGGCTACTAATTATGCGCTACCGGTAACTGGCCCAGGTGCCACGCGCTCCGTGACAGTCTGTGTTCCCTCACAATCATGGCAGCATTGCCGTAATTGTAGACAATACCGGTACTATGATACCATGATATGCAGTTGAAGACCCGTCGCCTAATCATCGTTCGTCCAGCAGCGGCGTGGGCGGCGGCACGGTCACCAGGCGCACTAAACCGAATTCCTGCGCGGCCGCGAGGCGGCCGTCGGGCAGCAGCAGCAGCGCTGGTACCTCGCATGGCATGGGTGCCAGCAGCACCCCTGGCGCCGTATCCGCGGCATGAACGGCGGTAGCAACAGCGGCGGCGGCGGCGGCGGGGCGCGTGTCCCACAGTCTGATAGTTCCGATGCCTTTGTTGGTGTGGGTGGTCGCTCCCGCCAGCCGGCCGTCAGGCAACCCAACCAGCGCAGACACAGTCTTGAACTCCCCTCGTAGAACACCCACGCAGGCGCGAGCGCGCACATCCCACAGCCGCACCGTGCTGTCACACGCCCCGCTCGCCAGCCGGCCGTCGGCCAGCACCGCCAGTGAGAGCACCTCTGCCGTGTGCCCAACCAGCGTGGCTCGGCATCTGCGCGCGCCCGTATCCCACACCCGCACCGTGGCGTCCCATGACGCACTGGCCAGTCTGCCGTCTGGCAGAACCACCAGCGCCGCCACATAATAGGCATGCTCCTCTAGCCTCGCCACCGTGGTCCCCGTGTCCACATCCACAACCCGCACCTCGCCGTCGCTTCCCCCGAATGCGAGGCAGCCGTAGGGCAACTGCACTACCGCCTTCACTGAGGTTCTGCCGCAATCGATGGTTAATTTGTGCACAGGCGGCACGAGCGCAACATCCCACACCTCAATGCGGGCCTTCCAGCCGTAGGCATCGCGGTCAGTCACACAAAGAGCCAGGCGTCGGCCGTCGGACAGCGCCGCCATCATCCAAGACTCCTCTCTCTCAGTATTATAAAACACCGCCACCGCCTCCCCTTCCCGCCCCGCATCCCACAGTAGCACCTCGCCGCCAGTACTGCAACTCGCCAGCCGGCCGTCTGGCATCAGCGCCAGGGCGGCCACGCTGCCGCTATGCCCGCGCAGCGCGACATCCGCCGGCGCGACGCACCCGCGCGCTCGGCACGCGTGCAGGGCGGCGGGCGACAAGTCCGCGTCGTAGCTCTGCAACAGCTGCAGTGCAGCCAGGTGGTCCAGCGTGGCAGCGTGCGTCACGCGTCGGCAATTCGACACGTTCAGCTCCAATAGACCCGCTGGCAAGCTGGCAAGCGTCGCGTCCCCAATGTCCGTATCGCTCACGATTAACGTGCGCAGCGCGGGCAGGTGGGGCAGCACCGCGGCGGGCGTCAGGGTGACGCACATCGATGCGTCCAGCGACACCAGCGATGGCGGCAGGGTGGCAAGTGCCGCGTCTCCAAACCCACCACATTCCCGGACTCGCAACTCTTGCAGCGCATGTAGGTGCGCGAAGGACGCGGCGGGTGTGAGATCGCTGCAATCTGACACATCCAGCTCCTCCAGGCAGGGCGGCAGGGATGCCAGCATTGGGTCGTCAAGTGGAGTGCAGCGTGCTTTCAGCACCCGGAGCCGTGGAAGGTGCGCCAGCATCATCCCACGTGACCACCAGCGCACACAAGAAAAGTCCGCCACTTCCAGTGACGGCGGCAGGCTCGCCAGGAGGGTGTCATTCACATACTCCACAAAAAAGCTGCAGTCCAGTACCCGCAGCGCGGTGAGGTGGCTGAAGGGGGAGTCAGGTGGTACGTCACAATTGTCCAACCGCAGCTGCACCAGCGACGACGGCAAGCCAGCTGTACCGTCATATACCGCCTCCGTGTTACCGCAGTCCAGATCCTCCAGCGCCGTCAGATGCGCAAAGATGGCTTCGTTTGTCAACTTCTCACACTTTGACACATTCAGACTGCGCAGCGACACTGGGAGGTTCAGCAGCACCGCATCGGTCACGTCGTCGCATTTGGCCAGGGAGAGTACGACGACGCCCGCCAGCGCTGCTGTGACAGTCAACAACTCGTCCCACTCGTTTAGCAGCCGTGTAACCTTTGCCCCCACCGCGGCCGGCAGCGCCGCGCGCCACCGCACCACATCCACCACAACTGAGCCTGTGTCGTTCCACGGTACGCCCGCCACCACGGCCGCCACCGCGGGGTGCAGCTGCCGCAGGGAGCGCGTGTCGCCGGCGTTGAGGCAGGTCAGGATTGCGGCAGCTGTCGCTGGATTGCCAGCCAGCAAGGTCACCAGCAGCGGCACTTCGTCTCCCCTTGTGCCTTCTGCAACCACGCGCCGCCGCTGGGCGGCCCGCCGCCCCCCACAATCCGCCATCATCCCGTCAGCGCTCACAGTGCCGGTAGAGGGCTGCTCTGTAGTTGTGGCAGGCGCGGCGGGTGCTGCTGCGATGTCAGTGGCACAGACACTGCGATGCCAGTGCGATAGAGGAGGATTGGACGGCGTTGACTGGACGAGAAGCCAACGGTCAACCAGCTCAACTTTGAGCAATTAGATAAACACAATGGTGACAATAAATCAACGCGCTGCACACGGGGATGCGCATGTATGATAATAAAGATCTGAATGGCGCATAAATTGGCGCGTGCGCACGTGCCGTGCTTGATTTCACTTCCGGATATACTGTCATCGTCACCGAGGGCGCCCACAGCGAGGCTGCCGAGGCACACGGACGGGCGAAATGGCACATGGTGGCCAGAGCGATTGCATCAACACGTGGGGGGTGGTGGTGCAGTCACGCCAGGGGCCGGTCCTGGCAACACCACCGATGGGCAGGGCCACCCAAAATCGATTGAACCGCCGCTGGCGGCAGGAGCAATAATGGTGGGCACCCAACAATCAACAACAACAGACGCGCCGATGATGAATGGAACTTGACCGCCCACCCACACATACGCGGCACATTAACAACCAGACGACCCTACGCGACGACTGACAGGACCGAGGCAAACAGCAATCACACTCTCACATCGTCAATCACACCTCCGCCGCCCGCGTGCCGGACAGCCGCGCCGGGCGCCCACCACCACCACCACCACCGGCACTGCCCGTGCTGCTCGCAGCGGCAGCAGAGGCGGCAGCGGCGGCAGCAGCAGCGGTGGCAGAAATTACCTGCGCGTGCAGGTTGCCGAGCTGGCCCTCAAACCCAAGCAGCAGCTGCACGCGCGCCACGTTCTCCGCGCCCACGCGGCTAAACAGCGCGCGCAGCGCGGTGGGGCCCAGCGGCACCGCCGCCGCACCACCTGCGCCCGCCGGTGTGGGTGACCCCATCGCCGTCAGGGTGGCGCCCGCTGCCGCCACCGTGCTACTACGCGCCGCACCAGCAGCCAACGCCGCGGCGGCACTGGAGTGCAACACCGCCAGCGGCAGCAGCCGCGCGGGCTGCGGCGTGGGTGACGGCGTCACGCCACCGCTGCCGCCGCCACCGCCGCCCTCGCCGCCTGCCAGGCTGCCGCGCCGGCTGGCAACAACCGCCGGATCGGCACCACCCTCGCTGCTGCCCGACGCCTCCAGCACGTCCACCACGTCGTCGCGCTGCAGCTCGGTGTACAGCGACGCGAACGCCTCGCGCCCAATGCTGCGCTCCACGTGCCCGCGCAGCGTGTCAATCTTGTACGCCAGGTGCTCCATGGCGCTCAGCGCGTCAGCCGCCGCGCTCAGCGGCGCCGCGTCGTAGCTGGTATCAGGCGTTCCCAACCCACTGCTGCTGCCACCGCCACCGCCACCGCCGCCGTCACCCGCCGGCCCACACAGCGGTGACGCGTCCACACCGCCACCGCTGGCGCGTACACGGCCCTCTGGCGCGTTTGCCAGCAGCAGGTGCGCGGAGCTGCCGGTGGAATGCCGACGGCTTGCGCGCCGCCAAGGGCGGTTGGGCGTGCCGCCAGGCTCGCGCCGCTCCAGGGCAGGCGTGCCGCCTGACGCTGGCCCCGACGGCGAGGTGCGACCCACAGCGGTGCCAGTTGCAGTCGGCGCCGGCGGCGGCGCTGGTGGCGGCACAAAGCCATCTGAGTGCATGCGCGTCAGACGGCGGCCCACGCTGGCAGGGATGGGTAGCAGCTGGTACGGCGACGCGAGTGCAAACATGGCGGTCAGCTCCTCCCGCCGCGCATCCACATGCAGCGGCGGCGGGTGGACGCCCACCGGCGTGGGCGGCAGGGTGCTGCTAGTCGGCGGTCGCGTCACCTGAGATAGCGGCGCCGGCACTGGCACTGGCGGCGGCGGCGGCGGCCGGGTCGGCAGCACCGTCGCAGTCGCAGCGGCGGTGCTAGGAGGTGGTGCAACAGTCGGCGACCGCAGGGTCGGCGACGACACCACCGTGTCGCGTACCTGCATGGGCGCCGGCGCCATGCGTGCGGCCGCGGAGGCGCCCAGACTGGACAGGCGCGTCAGTGCGCGCAGTGCAGGCGACGATAGGCCTGCCGCCAGACTCTCCAGCGCCTCGCTGGTAAGCGGCGGCGGTGCGCCGTCCAGCGGTGCTGCAGTGCTGCCGCCCAGCGCCGCCAGCTCAGTGGAGTCTAGCCGCCGCAGGCGCTGCGATGGGTGGCGCGAGGAAGTGGAGGTCGGCGGCTGCACCGCCGCAGCGCTGGGCGGCGCCGCGGTCGCCGGCGACTCGCCGCTGCCTGGCCCCCACGCCGTGTCTTCGGACCCCACAGACGGGATGGCCATCAGTGGTGGGCGCGGCGACGCAAACACACTGCGGCTGCTGCCGCTCCGCGAGCCGCCCCCCGCCGACTCGGTGCTGTTCGCCCGCAACGTACGCGTCGCCACGCCGCCGCCACCGCCATCCATACCCGCCTGTGCCAGCAACGTCGCCAGCGGCACATCAATGCGCCCCGAAATGCGCGTCCCGCGCGCCAGCACCGCCGACGCGTACACGCGCGCGTCGGGGCTGTGCAGCGCCGGGGTGGCAACCTCCATGTGCGTGCCACCGCCGCCGTTACTCCCTATGCCAGGTGTGCCAGCACCTGCCCCACCGTCACCGGCGGAATCGCTGCGCGCTGCCGACAGCGGCGCGCTGCTGGCAGCCTCCTCTTCTCCACCCCCGCCCAGCACCGGCCGCGCAACAGCAATGACAACGTCCGCCGGCAGCCGCGCACCACCACCATTTGCAGGTGGTGGTGGCACTCCGCTTGTCGCGCTGCCAAGCGCGCCGCCGCCGTACACAGCCAGATACTCGGCGATGACAGCGGCGCGCTCGCGGTCGCCGTCATCGCTGCTGCGCTCCGAAATACGGCTCATGCGGGACATTGCCGCCTCGTTGGGCGACTCCTCGCTTTCGTGCATAAACACCAGCCGGGCGCGGGACGGCTTACGCAGCGCCCCACCCTCACCGCCACCACCACCGCCGCCGCCGCCGCCGCCCGCGGCTGCGTCGCCAGCGCCGGCGCCAGCGCCAACAAGCATGTCGCGGAAGTTGACGGCCATGGACAGGTGAGTGGCAGCGGCATCCACGTGCTCGCGCACGGCGCGCGCGCGGTCGAGCAGGTCGGCGTCTGACGCGGCAGTGGTCGATGCTGTTGTTGGTGGGGGTGACAGCGGCGGCGGCGGCAGGGTCGTCACGCCTGCCGCCGCGCTGGGCACCAACGAGGGCCCATCGCTTGGCACACCAGCAGCAACAGGGGCAACAGCAACCGTACTGGGGCGACGGGACACGACCCCGCCACCCAGCAGCCCGTTGCTGCCGCCGTGCTCATTCACCAGCGTCTGCAGCTTGCCAAACGCCGCCAGGAACGCCGACCGCGTGTCAGGCGTGCTGTAGCTGTGGCCGTGCCCCTCGTGCCGCCCGCGTAGCTGCAGCGCAGGCTCCTCCGTGGAGTCCGCTGCTGCACCTGCACCCCGGTCACCGCTGCCGCTAGCCCAGGTGCTGGTGCCAGACAACACAGCGGCCCGAGGTGGCGAGATGGGCGGCACGCCAGCACCCTCGTCAACTCCCTCACTACCGTCAACCGCGACACCGACGGCGTCAGCAGAAGCGCCGCCATGCTCCGGCTCCGCGCTTGCAAACGCCGCCGCCACCGCCGCCTTCAAGTCGTTCACGCCGTCCAGCAGCGCCTGCGACACGTTTGGCTGGTACGCGTCCGTTGTAGCGCGCGCCAGCCGGCTGCCGCGGGGCGGTGCGCCGGTGGCAGACGCCATGGAGGCGCCTGGCGACCACACGGGCGAGCGGCCAGGTGACCGCAGTTGGCTGGCGTCGCTGTCCGTGCTCCAGCTGCGCATGCGCACCGTCACACGGCCGCGGCTGGTGGCGCGCGCACCCGCGCCGCCCGGACGTGTTCCACCCACCACAACGCTCACCGCGCCGCCGCTGCCACCGCTGCCTGTACTGCCGGCACTCACTCCAGCGGCCGTGCCCGCCGGAACGCCAACCTCCAGCGGCACCGCTACGTAGCTGGGCCGCCGCCCCGTGCGCCCAACAGCCAGCGCGGCTGGCACAGCACCACTGCCGCTGGAGTCATCCAACACTGCCGCCGACATCGCCGCTGTGGGCGTGGTTGGCCCTGACGACGGCGGCGTGGTACCCGCACCACTGCCGCCGCTACTCATGCTGGCACCAGCACCGGGGGCACCGACGCCAGCACCGACGCCAGAGCGCCCGCGGGGCAGCACCTGCACACGACGCCGCGGGACAGCGACTGGGGCAGACGACGGCGGCGGCGGCGGCAACACGTACGACGCCAAGCGCACCTCATCGGACGACACCGTGTCGCCTGGTACGCCGCTGCCGCGCCCGTCGCCGCCGCTGCTGTGGACGGTGCTGGCAGGTGAGGCTACGGCGAGAATGCCGCCGCCGCCAGCCACAGCCGTCGCCACCTCGCCCATAGCACTGCCGCCGGCAGACGACGCCGGCGTAATGCCGTCGCCAAGGCCGCCGCCAATAACGCCACCAGCACTGGCAACCGGCGCGCTGCCGCCGTCGCCACCCGAAGACACCTGCCGCGACTGCGCCTCATAGATGACCGCCATGCGCTGCATCGCAGCGATGCCGGACTCGGCGCGTGCGCGGCGGCCCGCTTCCCGCACCTCATAGCTGTACTCATGCTCCGAATCCACGGTGGGCGGCGGCGATAGCCCGCCACCACCGCCGCCGCCACCGCCGCCGCCGTACGTGGCGGAGGTGGCATTCAAGAACAGCGCCGTGCTGCCCATCTCCTCGCTACTGCCAGCTGCCGTGCCTGCCGCCGCCGCCGCTGCCGCCCGTGCCCGTGCACGCGCCGCTCGCCCCTCCCGCCGCCGTGCGCCGTCTGCGCGCGCCGCGTTAGCGCGCACCTGGTAGTCAGCCAGGCGGGCATAGTGGCCGGCCGACCGCAGCGACAGGCTCATGTCCGACTCGCCGCTCACTCCGCTGATACCCGTCAGCCCCGACAGCCCCGTCATATCACCCCGAACAAACTCCTCGTCGTCGTCGACGTCATCGTCGTCGTCGCCACCGCCGCCGCTTCCGTCATCGCTGCCAATGCCGCCAGCGCCGTACCGCGCCTGCGCGGTGGCAACTACTGCAGCCATGCCCGCGCGCTCACGACCCGTTGTGGAGTCCAGGTCGCTGTCGCCGGGCGAGGTGCGTGGCGGCACGCTGCCTGCACCGTCGCCGCGGCTGCGTCGCTCGGTGCCACGGCTGGCGCGGCTGCCCCGCGGCGCACTCTCCGCCTCGCTGCTCGGCGTCATGGAGCGCGCGCTGGGCGGGAAGGTGGACGGCATGGAGGAGGAGGCGGCCGATTCCCGACCGACGCCGGCGTGGCCGTCCGCCCCTAGTCCCATCACCGCCGCAAGTCCATCCCGCGGGTCACCAGCGGGGCTGCGCTGCCGCCGGTCGCGGCCGGCGTCATACGGCCCGCCTATTGCAGGTCCCGCCGTGGCACTCACCCGCCGGACAGCAGCCGGCCGCACCTCGCTGCCATACCCGCCATCGCTCTCGCTGCCACTCACACCGCCGCCGCCGCCCCTGCCGCCGTGCACTGCGCCGCCTCCGCCGCTGGCCCGTCCGCCGCCGTCCACACTGCTGGCAGTGGCGCCCGCGGTAAACGTGTCACCCAAACTACCGCCAGCAACACCCGGAGCCGCCGCCGCCGCCGCGTCCGACACCGCCAATGTGGCGGCGCTCACCGGCATGTGCGGGTCTGAAAACCGGCGCCGGCCGGGCGATGCCAGCAACGCCGCGGCATCCTCCTCCCCCGGCTCGCCATACCCTCCCTCGCCATCCTCAGTGACACCAGCAGCAGCGGTAGCGGTGGCGGTGGCGGCCGCACCAGCAGTGGCGGCAGAAGAACCTCCAATGGCAGCGTCCGCCGACATGGCAGCACGCAGTGCAGGTGCATTTTGAGGTGGCCCAGCAGCAGCAGCAGCGGCTGCAGCGGCAGCAGAAGGAGCAAGCGACGCACTAGATGCGCCGTGCGTCGCCACCTGCGCCTCCTCTAGGCTGCGCACGCCCAGCTTGTTCTCGCGCGCCAGCGACGCGCGCAGCGCCGCCTGCACCAGCGGCGACGCAATGATGTCGTTCACGGTGGGCCGCGCGCCGGGGTCCTGCGCCAGCATCCACTTGACGCAGTCGCGCAGGGCGGGCGAGTAGCGGTGCTCGTCGATGGGCGGGTAGGTGCCGCGCAGGATGCGCAGCACGAGGGCGTACATGTTGGTGGCGTCAAAGGCGTGGCGCAGGGTGGCGAGCTCATAGATGACGCAGCCCAGCGCCCACACGTCGCTCTGGTAGCTGTACGCCTCGCTGTTGATGAGCTCGGGCGACATGTTGAACGGCGTGCCAATGACGGTGTTGGCCAGCGAGTGGTCCGACCCCAGCACGCGCGCAATGCCAAAGTCGCCCAGCTTCACGATGCGGTCGCGCGTGTGCAGGAAGATGTTGGAGGCCTTCAGGTCGCGGTGCAGGATGCGCTTGCTGTGCACGTACCGCAGCGCAGACGCGATCTGGCAGAACCAGTACATGACGCGCTCCTCCGAAAAGGCACGCCCGCGGTGGCTGGCACGCGCAATGGCGGCCGCCAGGTCGCCGCCGTCCGCAAACTCCAGCACAATGTACAGGTGCGGCTCCACCACAAAGGAGCCATAGTAGCCAATAATGTTGGGGTGCGACAGCTGCCGCAGCACGTCCACCTCACGCAGCGCCGCCAGCCGCTCGCGCTCCTTCAGCCCACTAATGTCTATCACCTTGCACACCAGCGGCGTGGCGCCGCCGCCGTCGCCAAGGTCATACTTTACCAGCACCGCCACGCCAAAGCTGCCGTGCCCCAGCTCGCGTACGATCTCAAACCCCTTGCGGTGCAGCACGCCCACCACCGCCGCCGGCAGCGTGCTGTACACCGTGTCGTCCGCCTCCGGGATGGTGGCGCACTCCGCCGCCGCCTGCAGCGCTCGCGTCTCTGCCGCCGTCGCCGCCGCTGCCGCCGCTGCCGCTGTTGATGACGATACTGATGCACCGGACATTGCTATTCCACCTCCGACGATGACGCCGCCGCCGCCTCCTCCACCCCCTCCTCCTCCTCCACCGCCGCCGCCGCTGGCGGTTGGCTCGCTAGTAGTACTAACGTTGCTACGTGCGCGGCTGCGCGACCGGCTGGCGCTGCGTGCGTCTGCCACGGCGGCAGCTGCAGCGGTGGCGGCGGGTGGTAGTTGCCGCTCGCCGCGCTCACCGACGCGTTCACCGCCGCCGCCGCCGCCACCGCCACCTATGGAGCTACTGCTGCCGCCGCGGGGCGGCAGGCGTGGTGGCGCTGCCATGGCTGCGGCAGTGCCTAACTCACCTCACAGAGACTCCCTACCCCCTGAGCTCGGCCAGTGCTCCTCCCAGGCGCCTGGATGCTCGCAACCGCTTCTGCTCTCAGCCCCTTTCTCGCTTCGCCTCTGCTCCTCCAAGCCACTGGCTCCTCCTCTCGCTTCCTCCTCGTCGTCAAACCCACCTCCCCCCTCCCAGCTCTACTCTCTGCTCCGTCTCTCCTTCTCTCCTACTCGACGCCTACTACTCTCCTACTCGACGCCTGAGTCCACCTCCCCTCCACTTGCCGCCTACTCACAGCTGCCTACTCCTACTCTCCCCCTCCTGTCGCTCTCAATCTCTCTCGCCGCCTAGTGGGTGGCAGGGCACCAATCAAATAGCGCACCACCAACCAAATCCACACCACCGCGTGTTTTTACAGCGGCGACGCACGGCCGCGCGCGCCGCCACGTGGTTTACCACCGGTACCTATTTATCGCCGGCTCTGCCTCTATCTTCTCTTTCTTTTCTCTATCTTTGTTGTACCGCGCTTCGTGTTGTTCCTGGCATCGTTAGCAGAGTTAGAGAGTGTGGTTGCGCTCCAGCAAGTGTGGGGCAACGTATGGTATGGTGGGGTGAAGGCGAGCACTGCTTGTGGCGCAGCGGGGAAGAGGTGAAAAGATAGGGAGTAGGAGGTTAAAAGAAATGAAAGATAGAGGTAGGCACAAGGGGGCCAACTGACAGGTATGTGGTTATTAACGCGGCGACGCGCGGTGTGCGCTGGAATACGCAAATGTGAGTCTATTCGGTTGTGTGATTGATGATATCGCCTTGGTTTTTGTTTCGACACACTGGTCGATATTGGTATTTGTGGTAGAGTGGAGAGTACTCGGGTCTCTCTAGTCTCCTACTCACGCGGCCTCTCTAGTCGCCTACTGTGTCAGTAGTACTGAGAGTCAGTAGTACTGAGTCAGGAGTACTGAGTCAGGAGTACCGAGCCGGCCTCTCTTGTCGCCTACTGACTATCCCTTGTCGCCTACTGGCGCGGCCTCTCTTGTCTCCTACTCACGCGGCCTCTCTTGTCGCCTACTCACGCGTTGCTCTCTTGTCGCCTACTCACGCGTTGCTCTCTTGTCGCCGACTTGGGCCTGGCCTCTCTTGTCGCCTACTCACGCGGCCTCTCTTGTCGCCTACTTGCTGTCGCCTATTGTACCTCTCGCTCTCGCTCTCTCTCTCTCTCTCTCCCTCTCCTCGCCGCAGCCCCTCGCCTCGCACCCCCATCCCCGCTGCGCTGGCGACCGCCGTGGAGCTGCTGCTGGGCAGCCCCCGTGGTGGCAACGCGGCCGCCGGTGACCTGCCCTCGCCGCGCCGCCGCCTGGGCCTTGGCATCGGGCCGTCACCCGCCGCCGCCGCCGTCGCCGCCGCCACTGCCGACCCCGCGCCGCGGCCGCCGCTGACATTTGCTGCCATGGCGTACCCAGCGCCACCATCAACCTCATCGGCCCTGGCAACCGTGCCGCCGCTAATGCCACCCGGCGCGCCCATGCTGTCCGCGTCAATCAGCACCGACAGCGCCGGCGAGGCGCGCGTGGCAGCGTCACTGCCTGCCGCTGCAGCTGCCGCCTCCTTCCCCTCAGCCATGCTGCCCATCATGCACTTCCCCATCCCCGTGGTGGCCATCCCCGTCTCCATGCCTGCCGCCGCCGCACCAGCCTCGCCTGCTGCACTGCTGTACGGCGCCACCGCTCCCGTAGCAGCGCCCTCGCCGGCTGCATCGCCAGCGCCGTCACCTGCGCCGTCGCCGGTGCCGCCAGCGCTGCCATACCCGCCGACGGCGACCGGCAGCAGTGGTGGCGGCAGCAGTGGCGTGTCGTCACGCACAGCGTCGCCGGCGCCGGTGCGTGATGACTCGGTTGGCACGTTTGTCCTCGGTGCCGGTGGTGGTGGTGGTGCCTCCCGCGGCCGCGCCGGCGCTGCATCCAGCATGCGGCGCAGCGCCGGCGCGCAGGCCAGCGACCGCTCCCTGTCACGCACATCCGTGCGGTCCGCCAGCGGCGCGCTTGGGAGCGGCGGCGGTGCACTGGGCGGCGGGTGGGGAGACGGTGGCAGCGACACTAGCAGTGTGCCAGGGCGGCGGCCGCTGGGAGCAACGCTCGGCGCTGCCAGCCGCTCCACGCCAGCGGGGTTGGTTGCCGTATCACCGCCCTCCGTGCAGCACTTCCTGGCACGCTCGGGCGCGCGGCGCTCCAGCCCCGCCTCGTACGGCGGCACGCCGGGCAGCACCGGTGGTGGCGCATCACCCGCTACTGCAGCGCCGGCGGCAGCGACAGCAGCCCCACGCCGCACGCCGGCGCCTGCTGCTGAGAAGCCTTGGCGGCTGGGTCGGCCGCGCTCCACCGCGGGTGGCAGCTCGCCTGCTGACGGCATCCCCGTGGAGGTGTACGAGCCGGCAGGCGGCCCACCACCTGCCGCCGCGTCATCGTTGTGGGGAGGTGGCGGTGGCGGCGGCGGTGGAGGCGGGATGGATGTGACAGCATCCGCGTCGGTGCTGGCAGACATTCGGGCGGCGCTACGTGGTGAGGGGCGGCCGGCTGGCGCTGGTACGCCACCACCCGCGGCGGCGGCGGCGGCAGCAGCGGGGGCGTCGGACGGCCCCACCGCGGCAACGGCGGACATGGTGGCAGAGGCGGAGCGGTTGCGCGCCACCATCAAGATGCACGCGCTCACTGACTCCATCCGCGCATACGACGCCGAGATGACCCGGCTGAACGAGTCGGTGGGCGGCGGCGCGGTGGACTCGGATGTGTCACGCATCCTGGCTGGCACTGCAAACGGCACCACGCGGGCGGCAGCAGAGGAAGCTACGCGCACGCTTGGCTTCCTGGCATCGCACCGCCGCATGGCTGCCGACGAGCTGGTTTCGCTGCAGCGCCGCCTCTCCCTACCACCCTCGGTCCCTGACCTGCCGTCGTCCCTCGCGGGGCCGGATGCTGCCGCACCAGCTGCACCTGCTTCAGAGCCAGGAGCGCCCACCGATGCGGCGGCGCTGTTGCGCGGCGGCGGCACGCCAGCAGCTGGGCGGGCGCCCATGCTGGTGGTGGTGCCGCCGCCCGACGCGGCGCCGGCGCCGCTGGCCACCTCCAAGTCAGCCGCCAGTAGCACCAGCGATGGCGGGGCGACGACGCGGCGCACCAACCCGGCGCTGGCAGACGTGGAGGCGCGGCTGCGCGCGCTGGAGAGCCGGCTGGCAGGCGACGCAGAGAAGCTGTCACGGCGGGAGGAGGCGCTGAGCGGTCTGGCGACACAGCTGTTGCAGCTGCATGGGCGTCCCGCACCTGGTACGGCCGCCGCTGCTGCACCCGTTGGAATCACGCCGCGGACGCACGCGCTGGTCATTGCAGAGGCGGCGGCGCTGGTTGTGCCCTCCCCGCGCAGCGCAGCTGCATCAGCAGCCGCGGCGACGTCACCACAGCCACCCAAGTCTCCCGCAGCAGCGGCGGTAGCAACGGCGCCAGCGACACCTGCACCAGCTGCAGCGCCCTCGTCGCCACCCGTCCAGCGCATTGTGGTGTCCATGGCGCCCACGTCAGCGGCAGCGGCGGCAGCGGCAGCGGCGGCACCTCCACCGACAGCGGCGACGGCGGCGAACGGTGGCACGCGCGGCCGGGCTGCTATTGTGTCGCCCGGCGGCACGACGTACTACGATGCGACGCGGTTGGTGGCGGCGCGTGCGACACACCTGCTGGACGCTGGCGCGCCAAGGCGCGTGGAGGCCGCCACCATTGCTCCCGCGTACGCCACTGGTGCTGCAGCAGCGCGCAGCGTCTCAGACGCCATTGCCAGTGCGTTGAGCGGCGGGGCTGTGGGGCTGACCAGCAACGACGCTGTGACCGCGCCTGCCGCGCCTATGCGGCGTGGCGGCGCTTCCGGTTTGGCGCCACCACCGACAAGCGCCGGCCCCGTGCCGCCACCCGCCGCGCTGCCTGACAGCCGCATGCTGTATGAGTCGCTGGCGCGGCGGGCGGGCCGTGACGCCGGCGGCGGCGGGTCGCACTCTGGCACTGCAGCAGCAGCCGCGGTGGCGGCGACGCAGGTGCCCGTGTCGCCGGAGCGCGCCACCACAGGCGACCGCGCTTCGGCGTGGAAGAGCAGCGAGCGCGAGTACATGGCTCGCATGCAGCGGATGCATGGCCGGTCGGGCGCAAGTGCGATGATGGCAGATCGAGGGGGACGGGCAGCGTCGCCGCTGCGATCACGGAGCCCCGACGGCATGCCGGCCCTGCCGTCGCTAGATGCGATTGTGCGCCTGGCGCAGTCGCGCGGGCCGACGCGCGACCGCCATGGCGCCAGCGGCGCGGGTGCCAGTGGCGTTGGCGGTAGGAGCGGCGCCAGCCATGCGACTGGGGCATGGGGCGCGGCGGCGCCTGCGTTTGGGGTTGTGCAGGTGGTGGCGCCCGCCAAGGCACAAGTGGTGCCATGCCCCGACGCGCCACCCACCACCGTGCGCATCCCACCGCCGTCGCGCCGCCCCGTGTCCGCTGGCGCAGCAGCGCGCCGGCGCCACCCCGACGGCGGCAGCCAGGCGTGGCGGGCGCTGTCGCCGCGCTACGGCGCATCGGCATGGGCACCAGACGAAGCCACTCCGGCAGAGCGTGCCACGCTACTGGACGACGAGATGGCGGTGGCGGCGCTGGGCAGCGAGGAGGCGGTGCTGGAGCCGCCGCCGCCACCGCGCCCCATCCGCGCGCTGGGTGACAGCAGCCGGCTGGATGTCACGCTGGCGACCGGCTACTCCGCCGTGACGCGCCCTTCGCGCACCGCCTCACTGCATGACTCTGGCGCCCTGATGATGGACCGGGTGGACCGGGTGGATGCCGGCGTGGCAGCGGCGCATCGCACAGGTGTCACCCCGCCACCACCGCAGCGCGCACCTGCGGGCATGGCGCATGCGGTACGCACTGGCGCCGCATCTCCCGACTCCCTCGCTGCCGTCGCCGGCGGCGGTGGCGGTGGCGGTGGTGGTGGTGGGGGCACTGGTGGCGGCTTGCGGCTGGCGGACCTGCTGCTGGACGCCAGCATGGTGAGTGTGGCTGGTAGCGACCGCACGGCGCCGCCCGGTATGGTGCCGGGCGCCCTGGGCGCGCCTTTTGATGGCGACCGCAGCGGGCGGGCGTCTGGCGTATGGGCAGACACGGCAGGGTGGCGGCACGTGGAGTCGTCGGTGGCAGCCCGTTCCCGGTTTGTGGCTGGTCTGGGGGCGGCCGCACCACCTGCCGCCACCGCTGCAAGTGGCCGGGCGGGTGTGAAAGCGCCTGGCAGCGCGCGGTACATGGCAGCGTCAGCGCGTCTAGCATCCGCGCCGCACAGCGGCGGGGCGGTTTATGGCAGCTCAGGCTCGGTAGGCGGCGCAGGCGGCGCTGCTGCACGTACTACGAGCGCGCACGTCCCCGCTGCTGCGCCGCCTCACACCGCGGCTGCGCCTGCAGCTGCTGCAGCAGCTGTGTCTGCGCTGCCGCCACCGTCGCTTTCACTGGCACCCCCAATGCCGCTGCCGCTGCCGCCACTCATTGAAGCCGCCCCGCCGGCGCACACGCCGCCGGCACACGCGCTGGAGGCGTCGGCACGGCGGCAACGGTTGGGGTCGCTGCGCGGCAGCGGCGGCTGGCCGGGCGGCAGTGTGAGCGGCGGCAGCGGGCACAGCGGGCGCGGCGGTGGAGGTAGTGGCGGTGGTGGCGGCGGGCCGCATGGCCCTGCACCCCAACTGCACGTACCCATGGCTGCCACCGCGTCGTTTGCTGACCACCGTGCGCTGCCGGCGCGCCACCGCCCTGCCGCCCCGCCAGATGCACTGGAGTGGCAGCCGCGGTCCGGCCCCACGTCACCCGCCGCCGCCGCCGCCGCGCCAGCCGCCACTGGAACACGAGTGCCACCAGGCGCGGTGCCGGCGTAATGTGCAGCACTGTTGGGTACTTAGTACTACTGTTGGTATCAAACGTGTGTTTACTTGAGGAGTCGTTACTATTCGTGTTGTACGCGATCGATTGGGTTGAACATGTAGCGAGCCAGGCAGGCAGCTAAAGAATCTACGCCCGCGTGCCGCCCCGCGCGCCGCGCAGCCCGCCGCGGGCGCCGCTGGGTGTGAAGGAGGAGCTGCCCAGCACCGGTGCAAAGCCGCGTGGCGCCGGTGGCACCGGCGGCGGGAGGGGTGCGGCGGGGCCGTCTTCTGTCGCCGGCGCGGCGTGCCACTCTGCACGGCGCGTGAAGTCTCGCCGCCGGGGCGCGGACGCAGGATCCTTCTTGACGGGGTCAAAGGTGGCGCGCGCGGATGGCAGCGGCGGCGGCGGCGCGGCAGCGGCAGCGGCAGCCGCTCGTGCTGGGGCCGGTGCTGTCCGGGCTGCTGCCGGTGCGGGCGCCGCTGCTGCTGCTGGCGCTGGCGCGGGTGCGGGTGCCCGGGCTGCTGGCGCGGCTGCTGGCGCCGGCTTGGCAGCTGCCTCTGCCTCCTTGCGCGCATCAGCCGCCGCAAGCCCTGCTGCTATTCCCGCCGCCTCCGCCAGCTTGGCATCAACCGGCGTGGGGTGTGACCGCTGCACCCTCACCTTTGGCTTGCGCTTGCCGCCGCCCCGCGTGCGCCGCCCACCGCCGCCGCCGCTGCTGCCACCACCGCCCATGCCGCCCATGCCGCCGCCCATACCGCCAAACATGCCGCCCATGCCAGGAGGTATGCCCACATAGCCCACGCCGGGCAGCCACGCGGGGATGTAGTCGCCCTCCCCGTCATCTTCATCATCGTAGTCGACGCCGTCGTCGTCGTCTTCGTCGTCGTCATCATCGTCATCATCGTCGTCGTCGTCATCGTGACCCCGCCGGCCGCGCCGTCCCCGCCCGCCGCCGCCGCCGTCGACACCCATGGCACCCATCAAGCCAAACAGCACCTCCGCCAGGTCGACGGGCATGCCCATACCGCCCATGCCGCCGCCGCCGCGCCGCCCGCGCCGCCCGCCGCCGCCGCCGCCGCCGCAGCGGGTGCGCTGCCACCAGCACCAGACGCTGCCGGCTTGGTCGCCGCCGCCGCAGCCGCCGCCGCCCCACCACCGCCGCCGCCTGCCGCCGCCGCTGCTGCCGCTGCCGCAGGCTTGGCGCCTGCCACGCCACCCGCCGCCGCCTTGGCCATGGCCTCGGCCACGCGCTCCGCCTTGGCCGCCTCC
>ERZ778022.1654-NODE-1654-length-27972-cov-13.203353_pt1 | contig 27972 bp, 28 predicted proteins | sample MGYA00375752_ERZ778022 | MGnify/ENA primary metagenome ERZ778022 (study PRJEB29350, sample SAMN05389826) | bioreactor metagenome | isolation source: Thiocyanate bioreactor | place: South Africa: University of Cape Town | collected 2014-04-04 ...
AGCGCGAAAAGAACGTGCTGTTCAATGTCGAGCTCATCTATGGCGGCGTGTTCCGCATGAAGAACATCCCCGAGAATCAGCTCGCTCCGCTGCTGCTGGTCGAGTGTCCGCGCCTGATCTTCCCGTTCGCCCGCCAGGTCCTCGCCTCGGTGACCCAGCAGGGCGGCTTCCCGCCGCTGATGATGGAGCCGGTCGACTTCAACGCGATCTACATGCAGAATCTGAAGCAGCTCCAGGCGCAGCAGGCCGGTGGAGCGACCGGCGGCGCGGCGCCGACGCCGACCGTCACGAATTAAGGCATCGACCCCCGCGGTCTGAAGCGGCGCCCACCGGGCGCCGCTTTGCTTTTTGGCGGCCCCGTCAGCTCCGCGCGGCCTCGACATCGAGCACCCAGGTGACGCCGAACCGGTCCCTGAGCATGCCGTAAAGCGGCGACCAGCCGGAGGGGCCGATCGGCTGGATCAGGGTCGCGCCGGCCACCAGCCGGTCCCAGTAGCCGCGAATCTCGGCAGCGTCGGCGCCGCGGATCGACAGGAAGAACGGCGCTTCGCCCGGATGCCAGGCCCGCGCGGCCGGCACGTCATAGGCCATGACGCGGAAACCGTTCTCGGCGGCAATTTGGCCCCACATGATCTGATCGGCTGCGGCCGGATCCTGCACCGCGCCCGCATCCCTGTAGGTGACGGCGACGAGGTGTCCGCCGAAGACCTCGCGATAGAAGTCGAGAGCGGCGCGGGCCTGGCCGCGGAAGTTGAGGTGGGCAGTGGTCTGGATCGTCATCGGAAGCTCCTTTTTGCGTGACGCGATGGAGCTGTGATACGGAACGCCAACTGCCACTTTCCGTCAGTTGGACATGGCCCGCGCCGACCGCCTGTTCCGCCTCCTCCAGGCCATGCGCATGCTGCCGGCGCCGCTCACCGCCGCACGGCTGGCCGAGGAAACCGGCGTTTCGCTGCGCTCGCTCTATCGCGACATCGACAGCCTGCGGGCAGCGGGTGCCCGGATCGAGGGCGAGCGCGGCTATGGCTACCGGCTGGTCGAGGATTATGCGCTACCGCCCCAGACCTTCGACCGGCTGGAGATCGAGGCGCTGGCACTCGGCCTGGCCGAAGTGCGCCAGATGGGCGACCCTGCCCTGGCGATGGCGGCGGCATCGGTCCTCGCCAAGGTCACGGCGACCCTGCCCGACGACCGCGAGCAATATCTCGTCCATGCCGTCTCGCGGGTGTACCGGCCCGACGGGCGATACAGCCCGGGCCCGCATCTGGCGACGATTCGCGAGGCCTGCTGGCGGGAGCAGGCAATCCGTATCCGCTATGCCGACCGCGACGGGGCAGCGACCGAGCGGTCGATCCTGCCGCTGGCAATCGTCTATGCCGATCACAGCCTCGCCGTTCTGGCCTGGTGCCTGCTGCGGCAGGGCTTTCGCATCTTCCGGATCGAACGGATGAGCGAGGTCGAGGCGACCGGGGAGAGTTTCCGGCCGCGACGGGCAGCGATGCTGCGCGACTATCTCGCCGAGCTCGACCGGCGGACGGCTCAGGCCGCCGCTTCCTCGTCGCGGTAGTAGCCCCAGAGCGCGGCTTCGCCCATCGTCCGGATCAGCGACATGTGGGCCGCGAGCGTTTCGGCGTCGAGACGCGACGGGAGCGGGGTGGGTCGTTGCGGCGCCGCATGGGCGACGAGCGTTGCGCCGGCGTAGCTGACATTGACCTCCTCGACCAGCGCCAGCGCCACCTGCCGGCCGCCGATGAGCTCGAGATAGACATCGGCCAGGATCTCGCTGTCGAGCAGCGCGCCGTGAAGGGTGCGGCGGGAATTGTCGATGCCGTAGTGCTTGCACAGGGCGTCGAGCGAGACGCGGGCGCCCGGATGCTTGTCGCGAGCGACGGCCACCGTGTCGATGATGGGGTTCCGCAGCGCCGGCCGTCCGGCTTTTTCGAGCTCGAAATTGAGGAAGGACACATCGAACGGCGCGTTATGCGCGATCAGTGTGGCATCGCCGAAGAAGGCGAGCATGCTGTCGGCGATCTCGGCGAAGCGCGGCTTGTCGCGCAGGAACTCGTCGCTGAGCCCGTGGACGTTGTAGGCATCCGCCGTCATCTGCCGGTCGGGATTGATATACTGGTGGAAGGTCTTGCCGGTGGGGATATGGTTGAACAACTCCACGCCACCGATCTCGACCACGCGGTCGCCCGTCAGCGGGCTGAGGCCGGTGGTTTCGGTATCCATGACGATTTCGCGGGTCACTCACAGTCCTTCCGGGTTCTGCGTCAGCCCCTCGACCAGCGCTTTGACGACGGTCCTGAGCTTCCACATCGGGCCGGTGGTGTAGATCACATAATCCGCCCGCTTCCGCTTTTCATCCTGGGGCAGCTGCCGGGCAAGGATAGCGTCCAGCTTTTCCACGGTCATGCCCGGGCGGGCCAGAGCGCGGGCACGGATCTCCCCGTCCGGCGCCCAGGTGGTCGCGACGCGGTCGAGCCCGTAGTCGTGGCCGGTCTCGAACAGGAGCGGGATATCGACGACCGCGACCTTGGCACCCGACGCTTCGGCATCGGCCAGGAACCTGCCGATGCGCGCCCGCACCAGGGGATGAACCGCCGCTTCGAGTTCCCCAAGCCGTTGAGGCTCGGCGAGAATTCGGGCGCTCAGCGCCTTCCGGTCGATCTCGCCATTGTGGCTAACTCCGGGGAAAAGCGCCTCGACCACCGGCACTGCTTCGCCGCGATAGAGCTCATGCACGGCATCGTCGGACGAGAAGGTGGGGACGCCGAGCGCGGCAAATTCCTCGAGGGCCGTCGACTTGCCCGAGGCGATCGAGCCGGTGAGCCCGAGCTTCCACATCAGAGCGTCGCCTCGACGAGCCGCCGCAGTTCCGGCGTCACCTCAGGGCGGACGCCGAACCAGGCCTCGAAGCCGGGGACCGCCTGGTGCAGCAGCATGCCGAGCCCGTCGACCGTCTTGAGGCCGGCCTGACGCGCAGCGGCAAGCAGCGGAGTTTCGAGCGGCACATAGACGAGGTCCGTCACCACGGCCGATTTCGGCAGCAGGCGGAGATCGATCCCCTCAAAGCTCGACCCATGCATGCCGACCGAGGAGCAATTGACCACGAGCCCGGCCCCCGTCGCCACGCCGGCGAAGTCGCCGAGCCGGCCAGCCTTGATCGGCCCTTCGAGGTCGATGGCAAGGTCCTGCGCCTTCTCGATGGTACGGTTGAGCAGGTGGATGATGGGGACGTTGCGCGACTTGAGGGCGACCAGGATCGCCCGCGCCGCCCCCCCTGCCCCGATGACGATGGCCGTCTCGAGCCCGTCGTCCCAGCCCGGCGCGTTCTGGTCGAGATTGCCGAGAAAGCCGAGATAGTCGGTGTTGAAGCCCAGCACGCTGTCGGGCCGCCAGAGCAGCGTGTTGGCGGCGCCGATCGTCTCGCACAGTGGATCGAGCTCGTCGGCGAAGGCGAAGGCGGCCTCCTTGTGCGGAATGGTGACATTGCCGCCAACGAACTCGCCTGCGCTCACCCGCGCGAAGAAGGCGGGCAGGTCGGGAGGCGCTACGTCGATCGCCTCATAGGAGCCGTCGATCCCGTGCGCCCTGAGCCAGTGGCCGTGAATGAGCGGCGAGCGGGAGTGGTTGATGGGATGGCCGATGACGAAGGCGCGTTTCACGTGAATCCAACAGGGCGAGAAGCGAAGCGGAAATGGACTCGACTCGACTCGCAGGTTCGAGTCCGTCCTGCAATCCCTCGGCTGCTGCCGGGGCCGATTCCGGCCCTCATGGCGGCCGCTCGCAATTGTTCACAGAGTCATTGCGACCCGCCGCGTGCGTCTGTGGGATTCCCCTCCGCCGGATGGCGAGGGAGGGGTTGTCACCGCTGGGGTGGAATCCCGTCCCCAGTCCGTTCCGCGGCACGGTTAATGAAAGGTTAACACCTGCGAGCGGGGATAACGTGATTCCAGCGGTGCCCGGCCGTCCACAGCTTGTCCCCAGGCGCGGCGTCCAAAGGGAAATGGTTAACGATCCGTTAACGCCGTGGAGTCCGGGCGTCTGCTCCCCAGTTCACATCGCGCCGTCCCCAGCTTGCGGATGCGACTCTTCGCGCTCCCCGTCCAAGCGCTTCCGGCTGGCCGCCTTGCATGAATTCCTGCAAAACACCGCCATGATACTGATGATAAAAGAATCTCTCTCTTTCTTAGGATCCCGACTGTGAGCCCCGTGGCCAAACCGCTGCTGGCGACGGTGCGCGGCGAGCGCCAGGGACGGCCGCCGCTCTGGATCATGCGGCAGGCCGGCCGCTACCTCCCCGAATACCGTGCCATCCGCGAAACCGTCGGCACGTTCCTCGAGCTCTGCTACACGCCCGAGCTTGCGGCCGAAGTGACGCTGCAGCCGCTCAGGCGCTTTGAGCTCGATGCAGCGATCCTGTTCTCCGACATCCTCGTCATCCCGGACGCTCTGGGCCAGACCGTCCGCTTCGAGCACGGGGAAGGCCCACGGCTCGAACCGATCACTCCGGACGGGCTGGGGAGGTTGAACGCGGATGGCGTTGTCGAGCATCTGGCTCCGGTCTTTGAGACCCTGAGGCGGGTCAAGGCGGACCTCGCGCCGGACAAGACGCTGATCGGCTTTTGCGGATCGCCCTGGACGGTGGCGACCTACATGATCGCCGGCCGGGGTTCGCCCGATCAGGCGGCCGCCCGCATCTTCGCGCTGAGGCACCCGGAGGCGATGGCGCAACTGCTCGACCTGCTGGTCGATGCCTCAGCGGCCTACCTGATCGCGCAACTGGAGGCGGGGGCCGATGTGCTACAGCTCTTTGAGAGCTGGGCGATGAATATCGATGAACGCCAGTTCGCGCAGCTCGTGATCGAGCCGAACCGGCGGATCGTCAAGGCAGTCCGCGCCGCGGTCCCCGATGCCGCCTTCATCGGTTTCCCACGCGGTGCGGCCGGGCTGGTTCCGGCCTATGTCGCCGGCACCGGAGTGAATGCGGTTGGGCTCGACTACATGATGCCGATCGGGACCGCCGATGCGAGCCTCCCCGCGGCACTGCCGGTTCAGGGCAATCTCGACCCGCTGCGGCTGCTGGCGGGTGGCGAGCAGATGGAGGCGCGGATCGAGGAGATCATCGCCGGATTCGCCGGCCGGCCGCATATCTTCAATCTGGGGCACGGCATCGTGCCCGAAACGCCGATCGGCCATGTCGAGCGGTTGGTCGAAATCGTCAGGCGGGGGCGCTGAGCATGTGGTGGTACGACTGGATCAAGGCGTTGCATGTGATCAGCGTCCTCGCCTGGATGGCCGGCATGATGTATTTGCCCCGGCTGTTCGTCTATCACGCCGAGGCTCAGGTCGGTTCGGAGAAGTCCGAAACGTTCAAGGTGATGGAGCGCCGTCTCTACCGCGGGATCACGACCCCGGCGATGGTGGCGACCTGGGTGTTCGGCCTCGCCATGGTGTTCCACGGGCTCATCGACTGGTCCAGTATCTGGCCCTGGGTGAAGGCAGCCTCGGTGGTTGCGCTGTCGGGCATCCATGGCTTCTACGGCCGGCTGTTGCGGGACTTTGCCAACGACCGCAACAGGCGGCCGTCGCGGTTCTTCCGCATGATCAACGAGCTGCCCTTCGTGCTGGCGATCGTCATCGTCATCATGGTGATCGTGCGGCCATTCTGAGTGCGCAACGTTTCACGTGAATCCGAGGAGCGGGGCGGCGGGCGACAGCCGCCCCTTGAACAAAACACCCATTCCCGCTATCTCAGCGTCACTGCACCACCAAAGCGCACGCCGCCCGGCGAGAAGCGCGGTGCACTTCCCCCCAAATTCCGCATCTCCCAGAGTTACCCGCCTCATGGAAACAATGAAGCTCAGCGAGCTGAAGGCCAAATCTCCTGCCGATCTGCTCTCTTTTGCTGAGGAATACGAGGTCGAGAATGCCTCGACCATGCGCAAGCAGGAGCTGATGTTCGCCATCCTCAAGGAGCTGGCGGCACGGGACATCGACATCGTCGGCGAAGGCGTCGTCGAAGTGCTGCCCGATGGCTTCGGCTTTCTGCGCTCCCCGGACGCCAACTACCTGCCCGGCCCGGACGACATCTACGTCTCCCCCAGCCAGATCCGCCGCTTTTCGCTGCGGACCGGCGATACGGTCGAGGGCGAAATCCGCTCTCCCAAGGAAGGCGAGCGCTACTTCGCGCTGCTCAAGGTCAATCTGATCAATTTCGAGGATCCCGAAAAGGTCCGCCACAAGGTCAATTTCGACAACCTCACGCCGCTCTATCCCGAGGAGCGGCTGCGCCTCGAGCTCCCCGACCCCACGGTCAAGGACAAATCGGCGCGCGTGATGGATCTCGTCGCGCCCATCGGCAAGGGCCAGCGCGCGCTCATCGTCGCCCCGCCGCGCACCGGCAAGACGGTGCTGCTGCAGAACATCGCCCAGTCGATCGCGATCAACCATCCGGAGTGCTACCTCATCGTGCTGCTCATCGACGAGCGGCCGGAGGAAGTGACCGACATGCAGCGCTCGGTGAAGGGCGAGGTGATCTCCTCGACCTTCGACGAGCCCGCCAGCCGCCACGTCCAGGTCGCCGAAATGGTGATCGAGAAGGCCAAGCGCCTCGTCGAGCACAAGCGCGACGTGGTGATCCTGCTCGATTCGATCACCCGGCTCGGCCGCGCCTACAACACGGTGGTTCCGTCCTCGGGCAAGGTGCTGACCGGCGGTGTGGACGCCAACGCCCTGCAGCGGCCCAAGCGCTTCTTCGGCGCGGCGCGCAACATCGAGGATGGCGGCTCGCTGACCATCATCTCGACCGCGCTGATCGATACTGGGTCGCGCATGGACGAAGTGATCTTCGAAGAGTTCAAGGGCACCGGTAACAGCGAAATCGTGCTCGATCGCAAGGTCAGCGACAAGCGCATCTTCCCAGCGATGGATGTCACCAAGTCCGGCACGCGCAAGGAAGAGCTGCTGGTCGAACCCGATATCCTGCGCAAGATGTATGTGCTGCGCCGCATCCTCAATCCGATGGGAACGGTCGATGCCATGGAGTTCCTGATGGACAAGCTCCGGCAGACCAAGACGAACTCCGACTTCTTCGACTCGATGAACACCTAGAGTGGGTTAGCGCCCGATGGACGGCGATACGATTGTCGCCCTGTCGTCGGGCGCTCTCCCCTCCGGCGTGGCCGTGATCCGGCTCAGCGGACCCGGAACGAGTCGGGTTCTAGAATCACTTGCTATATCGGACATCGAACCGCGGCGCCTGGCGCTGCGGTCGCTGCGGCTTGCCGGCGAGCTGATCGACAACGGACTCGTCGCCTGGATGCCGGGACCGCAGAGCTTTACCGGCGAGGACACGGCGGAGCTGCAGGTGCATGGCTCGGCCGCGGTCGTGCGTCGTCTGCTTCGTGGAATCACGACGATCGAGGGCGTGCGGCTCGCCGAGGCTGGCGAGTTCACGAGGCGTGCCTTCGCCAACGGCAAGCTCGACCTGACGGAAGTGGAAGGTCTCGGGGACCTCATCGAGGCCGAGACGGAGACGCAGCGGCAGCAGGCGGTGGCCCGGCTGGCCGGTGGCATCAGCGAGAGGATCGCGGCGTGGCGCGAGACGCTGCTCGACGTCCGGGCCGAGGTGGAGGCGCGCCTCGACTTCTCGGACGAGGGAGATGTGTCGCAGGAGCTGCCACATAACGTGATTCAGGCCGTTGGTGCGCTCGCCGGAGAGCTTCGGGGGGCCGTGGAATCGGTTGGCCGCGGCCGTATTGTTCGCGAGGGCCTGCGCGTGGCGCTGGCGGGCCCCCCCAATGTCGGCAAGTCGTCGCTGCTCAATGCGCTGGCGAAATCCGATCTCGCCATCGTCAGCGATGAGCCGGGGACGACTCGCGACGTGCGGGAAGTGTCGCTCGATCTGGGCGGGCGGCTTGTCATGCTCATCGACATGGCGGGGCTGCGCAGCAGCGACAGCCGGGCCGAGGCTGAGGGCATCCGTCGCGCGGAGGCGGAGATCGCCCGGGCCGATCTCGTGCTCTGGCTGGTCGCCCCGGATGTCGCTCCGCTGACGCCGCCGCAGCGGACGCCGCTCTGGACGGTTGGAAGCAAGGCGGACCTCGGGCCGGTCGCGGCCGAGTATGTGCTATCGGCCGACACCGGTCTCGGGATAACCGAGCTCCTCGCGGCGCTGGCGGGTTTCGCGGAGACGGCGGCCGGCAGCGGCCCGCCGGCCCTGCTCAGCCGCGAGCGTGATCTGGTGGCGTTGGCGGCCGCCCGGGACGCGGTCGAGCGCTTCCTGACCGAGGGCGCGACAGATGAGATCGCGGCGGAGCATCTACGCCAGGCGAGCCTCGCGCTGGAGCGGTTGCTGGGGCGGATCGACACGGAGCAGGTGCTGGATCGGCTGTTCGCGGCCTTCTGCATCGGCAAGTGAGCGCCGGCCAAGCGCAGTCCGTGACTCACGTGAAACATTGCTGTATCAGCCCGCGCCATGAGTGACTTCGGTGTGATCATTGTCGGTGGCGGCCATGCCGGCTCAGAGGCTGCAGCGGCATCGGCGCGGCTTGGGGTGCCGACGGCCCTCATCACCCATAAGTTCGCGACGATCGGAGAGATGAGCTGCAACCCCGCCATCGGCGGGGTGGGGAAGGGGCACCTCCTCCGCGAGATCGATGCGCTGGACGGGGGCATGGGCCGCGTGGCCGATGCCGCCGGCATCCAGTTCCGCGTTCTCAACCGCCGTAAGGGCCCGGCCGTCCGCGGCCCGCGTGCGCAGGCGGATCGCAAGCTCTACAAACAGGCAATGCAGGCTGAGCTCGGTGCGCAGCCGAACTTGACGATCATCGAGGGTGAAGTCGATGACCTCGTTGTCGACGCCGGCAATATAACAGGAGTCATCCTGCTCGACGGGCGCCGGTTTTCGACCACGTCGGTGGTCTTGACGACCGGAACCTTCCTCCGCGGCCTTATCCATCGCGGCGAGGAGACCATCCCGGCTGGCCGTGTCGGCGAGAAGCCGGTCCTGGGTCTGTCGACGCGGCTCGAGGCGCTGGGCCTGCGGTTGGGACGGCTGAAGACGGGCACGCCGGCGCGTCTCGACGGAACGTCCATCGACTTTACGGTGCTCGAAACACAGCCCGGCGACGACCCGCCGGAGCCGTTTTCGTCGCTGACGACGGCAATTACGACGCCGCAGATCAACTGCCACATCACGCGTACGTCGGCCGAGACGCACCGCATCATCGCCGACAATATCCATCGCTCCGCCATGTATTCCGGCCGGATTCAGAGCCGTGGGCCGCGCTATTGCCCCTCGATCGAGGATAAGATCGTCCGGTTCGCTGATCGCGACACGCACCAGATCTTCCTCGAGCCCGAGGGCCTCGACGACCCGACGATCTATCCTAACGGCCTCTCGACCTCCCTGCCCGCCGAGGTGCAGGAGGCGTTCCTCAAGACCATGCCGGGCCTCGAGAACGTCCGCATCATCCGGCCGGGCTACGCGATCGAATACGACTATGTCGACCCGCGCGAGCTCCGGGCCACGCTGGAGCTGAAGCGGCTGCCGGGCCTCTATCTGGCCGGTCAGATCAATGGCACGACAGGCTACGAGGAGGCCGCCGCACAGGGGCTCCTGGCGGGCGCCAATGCCGGCCTTCGGGCCCGCGGCGAGGAGCAGATCATCCTCTCCCGCACGGAGTCCTATCTCGGCGTCATGGTTGACGATCTCATAACGCGAGGCGTAGCCGAACCGTACCGCATGTTCACGTCGCGGGCTGAGTTTCGCCTGCATCTGCGCAGCGACAACGCGGACCAGCGGCTAACGAGGCTCGGCATCGACAAGGGGTTGGTCGGTGAGACTCGTCAAGCAGCTTTCGAGTCGAAGGTCGCTGCGCTTGACGGCGGCCGGAGACTGCTCGATGCGCTGACGATGACGCCAACCGAGGCGCGCAAGAATGGCGTCGTGGTCAATGCCGACGGCCAGCGCCGCAGCGCGTTCGATCTGCTGGCCTATCCTGACGTCACCGTCGAGGATGTCACCCGCCTCTGGCCCGAGATTGGGGCGATTGGAACGCCGATTCTGGAGCAGCTTTCCATCGATGCGCAGTATGCGGTGTATCTGGAGCGGCAGCGCGCCGATGTTGCGGCCATGCGGCGCGATGAGGCCGTCGGTATTCCCGACTGGCTGGATTATAGCATGATTCCGGGACTTTCCGCCGAGCTCCGGCAGAAGCTGACGCAACACAAGCCGGCGACAATGGCGCAGGCTCAGGCGCTTGAGGGGATGACGCCGGCAGCGGCGACCCTCCTCCTTGCCATCATCCGCCGGGGCGCGCTTCGCAAAGCCGGATGAGCCAGCAGGACGACCTCGAGCGCTACGCTGCGCTCCTCCGCAAATGGAATGCGGTCCAGAATCTCGTTTCACGTGAAACAGTGGACGAGCTGTGGCCGCGCCATATAGCGGACTCGCTGCAGGTGATGCGGTACGTGCGCGACAGCGACCGGGCCGTCATCGACCTGGGCTCCGGCGGCGGCTTCCCGGCGATTCCGATGGCCATCGCGTCTCGGGGAGCGGAACGCCGATTCACTCTGGTCGAGCCGATCGCCAAGAAGGCGTCGTTCCTTCGCACGGTGGCGCGCGAGCTTGGTCTTCCGGTGACCATCGAGGCCAGGCGCGCCGAGCAGATTGATTCACGTGAAACATTCGACCTCGTCACGTCGCGGGCGCTGGCCTCGCTGCCAGAGCTGCTCCACCTTTCACTGCCCTTTGCTCGCGATTCGGGACATTTCCTGCTGCACAAGGGCCGGAATTACCGTCAAGAACTTGACGCGGCGGCTGCCAAATTCCACTTCGATGTGGTAGTTCATTCCAGCGAGTCCGATCCCGAGGGCGTGATCCTCGAAATCACCAACTTGCGAGCCAAATCAGCCGCTTAGCGGCAGGAGACAGCGTGGCTGCACGCATCATCACACTGGCCAACCAGAAGGGCGGCGTCGGCAAGACGACCACCGCGATCAACCTCGCCACGGCCCTTGCCGCCATCGGCGAGCGCGTGCTGATCGTCGATCTCGACCCCCAGGGCAACGCCTCCACGGGTCTGGGAGTCGATCGGCGCGACCGCGATGTTTCGTCCTACGACCTCATGGTGGGCGAGGCCACCGTGCGCGAAGCCGCGATGATGACGGACGTGCCGCGCGTGGCGCTGGTGCCCTCGACCCTCGACCTGCTCGGCGTCGAACAGACGATCAGTCAGCAGCCTGATCGCGCCTTCAAATTACGCAATGCTTTCAAGGCGTTGGACCAGCTCAGCATTGAGGAGCAGGCGGTCAGCTACGTGATCATCGACTGCCCGCCTTCGCTCAATCTGCTGACGGTGAACGCGCTGGTGGCGGCCGACGCGGTCCTGGTGCCCATGCAGTGCGAGTTCTTCGCGCTCGAAGGACTGAGCCAACTCCTTCAAACCATTGAACAAATCCGGACGACGTTGAATCCGCGGCTCAAGATCCAGGGCGTCGTGATGACGATGTTCGATCGCCGCAATTCGCTCAGTGAGCAGGTGCTGCAGGATGTGCGCGGCACCATGGGTAATCTCGTCTACGATACCGTCATCCCCCGCAACGTGCGGCTCAGCGAGGCGCCGTCCTACGGCAAGCCCGCTCTGCTCTATGATCTCAAATGTGCCGGCAGCCAGGCGTATCTCCGGCTTGCCACCGAAGTCATCCGCCGCGAGCGGCAATTGAACGCTGCGTGAGGCGCCCATGGTAGAAAAGCCCAACCGACTTGGACGCGGCCTTGCCGCCCTCATCGGCGACATGGCCCCGATCGACGCGCCGCGCACCGCCGAATCGTCCTCGGCCGGCCAGAAACGCCTGCCGCTCGACTTCATCATCGCCAACCGCGCTAACCCACGGCGCGACTTCGACAGCGACCAGCTCGACGAGCTGACCAATTCGATCCGGGAGAAGGGCGTGATGCAGCCCCTCCTCGTGCGCCCCAGCGAGGACCCCAACGTCTTCGAGATCATCGCCGGCGAACGCCGCTGGCGGGCGGCGCAGCGGGCGGGCCTGCACGATGTTCCTGTCATCATCCGCGAGGTCGATGACAAGGAAGCGCTCGAGCTCGCGATCATCGAGAACGTGCAGCGCGTCGATCTCAATCCGCTGGAAGAAGCGCTGGGCTATGAGCAGCTCATCGAGCAATTTTCCTATACGCAGCAAGACCTTGCGCAGGTCATCGGCAAGTCGCGCTCGCATGTGGCCAACACCCTACGGCTGCTCAAGCTGCCCAGGGATGTCCGCGAGATGGTCACCAGCGGGCAGCTCACGGCGGGCCATGCGCGGACGCTGATCACCGCCGAGGACCCGGCGACGCTCGCCAGGCATATCGTCGACAGCGGATTGTCGGTGCGCGAGGCGGAAAGGCTGAGCCAGAGTGGTGGCACGCCCAAAAAGGCACCCTCCGACCCGGCGCCCAAGGACACCGATACGCTCGCGATCGAAAAGCAGCTCTCGGACCACCTTGGGCTCAAGGTGGTGATCGATCACCGCGATTCGGGCGGCAAGCTCGAGATCCGCTATCGCACGCTCGAGCAGCTCGATTCGGTGCTGACCCGGCTGACCAGCAGCTAGTGCTGCGCCGCCATCGTCGCGAGCGCGAGGAAGACGCGGCGCACCACCGTCTCGGAGCGCCCGTAATTCTTGCGCGATTCGCCGGTGGCGTCGTGCAGGCGCGCCATTGCCAGTGCGAGTGAAGCGTCGCTCCACAGCCGCAATTGCTGCTCCATCGCCGAGCGGCGCGAGAAATGCGGCTTGGGCCGCGCGCCGTCGAGCACGTCACGTACGCCGACCCCGGAATCGACCACTGTCCGCCAGCGGCGAAGCTGGGCGAAGTGCAGCATCACGCTCGCCAGCAATTGCTGCGGATTGATGGTCGCCGCGAGCGCGCGCGACAGCCCGAGGTCGAGCCTTTCGGCGTGCCCGGTGCCGATGGCATCGGCGATCTCATCGAGCACCAGCGCGGTGTTGTCAGCGCACAGCGTCAGCACATCGTCGCGCGTTAGACTCTTGCTCTGGTCGGCATAGAGCACGAGCTTTTCGATCTCGCGCCGCGTCACTTCGCGGTCGTTGCCCAGCTGGTCGCGCAGCGTGGCTGCGACATCGGGCTCGGCGCGGATTCCCGCCGCAGCAAAGCTCTCATTGATCAGCCGCAGGATCGTCTCGTCGCTGTCGGCGTAGCACGGCAGGGCGCGGCCGGTCCTCGCGCCTTCGACCAGCGCGCGCAGCGCATCGCGGGGCGTCAAATTTCCCGCCTCTAGAACGACGATCGCCCCGGATAGATCGGACGCCAGCTCGCCGAGCGGCACGACGCTGCCTTTCCCCGCGTTGCGCACGCGGACGACGCGCTTCTCGCCGAACAAGGACGACGTTCTAGCCTCGACCAGGAGACGCCCGGGATCGCTGTCGATCTCGCCGCCGTCGAGCGTCACCAGCCCCATGCCGTCGCTCTCCGCGCCTGCATAGTGGCGCACGAGGCGCTGCGCGGTCTCGCGCACGAGGCCGGTATCGGGGCCGTAGACGAGCAGGATGCCGGCGTCGAGGTCGGGCCGCTTGAGGAAGCGCTCGACCTCGTGCGCCTTGAGTGCCGTCACTTCGCCAGCGCGGCGATGATCTCGAGCCGCAGCGTGTCGGCCAGCAGCAGCGCCGCCTGCCGCTCGGCGCTCTCGGTGGCCTGCTGGTTGGCAAGCACCTGCGCGCCGTGGGTGAGGTCGGCGGTCTGGGAGCGCGTCGCCGAGAGGAGCACCGTGCCGTCGGGCGCCGTCACGGTGACGGCCGCCGTCACCGTGACCTGGCGCTGGTTGACCGGCGAGGGGACGAGATCGTTGGTCAGCGCTCCGGCGCCGCTCCAGGCCGCGACCTTGACGAGCGGCACGCTGCCCTCGGCCTTGCCCAGGCGCAGTGCGAGGTCCTGGTAGATGGTACGCTCGAGCACATTGCCCGGGGCCGCATAGGCCACGTCGACGCGTGCGGCGCCAATGCCGGCGTCGCTGTAGACAGGACGCAGGCCCGTGCATGCGGCCAGCGGCCCGACCAGTGCCACCGCCAGCAGCGCTGCACCCACCGCCCGGTTAAGCGACGACATTGACGATCCTGTCGGGCACGATGATCACCTTGCGTGGCGGCTTGCCGTCCAGCATGCGGGCAACCGCGTCCAGAGACAAGGCCTGTTTCTCGACCAGGTCGCCGGGCGTGCCCTTGGCAACGCTGATCTCGCCGCGGCGCTTGCCGTTGACCTGCACCGCCATCACCACCGTGTCATCGACGAGCAGCGCCGGGTCGACGGCCGGCCAGGCCGCATCGGCGACCATGCCGGACTTGCCCAGCGCGGCCCAGCAGGTCTCGGCCAAATGCGGCATCATCGGCGCGATCAGCTGCACCAGCTTGCCGACGCCCTCGGCCAGCACAGTGCTGCCATTGGCGGTGGGCGCCGCTTCCAGCGTCGCGGCAAATTTGGCGAGGCCATTGCTCAGCTCGTAGATCTGGGCGACGGCGCTGTTGAAGCGCAGGCCCTCGATGCTCTCGCCGACGGCATGCACGGCGCGGTGGGTCAGCTTGCCGATCGCCTCGATCTCAGTCGCGGCCGATTCGCCGCTCGCCGGCAGCCCGGCAATTTCGATCGCCTCATGCACCAGCTTCCAGACGCGCTGCTGGAAGCGGCCGGCGCCTTCGATGCCGGCCTCGGTCCATTGCACGTCGCGCTCGGGCGGCGAGTCCGACAGCATGAACCAACGCGCGGTGTCGGCGCCGTAGGTGCGGACGATCTCATCGGGGTCGACGACGTTCTTCTTGGACTTCGACATCTTCTCGATCGAGCCGATCTCGATCGGTGCGCCGGTCGTCGCATGCCGCGCATGGCGGCCCTCGCCCATGCCCTCGAGCACGATCTCGGAGGGCAGCACCCAATCGCCGCTCTGGTCGCGATAGGTCTCGTGCACCACCATGCCCTGGGTGAACATGCCCCGGAACGGCTCGTCCATGTCGAGATGACCGGTCTTGCTCATCGCGCGTGCGAAGAAGCGCGAGTAGAGAAGGTGCAAAATAGCGTGTTCTACACCGCCGATATACTGATCGACCGGCAGCCAGCGATTGGCGACCGCCGGAACCGTCGGCGTCGCGGCGCGCGGCGCGGTGAAGCGCGCGAAATACCAGGACGAGTCCACGAAGGTATCCATCGTATCCGTCTCGCGGCGCGCCGGCTTGCCGCACACCGGGCAGCTCACATGCTTCCAGGTCGGATGGTGGTCGAGCGGGTTGCCGGGCTTGTCGAAGGTCACGTCGTCGGGCAGCACCACCGGCAGCTGGTCGTCGGGCACCAGCACGGGGCCGTGCTCGTCGCAATGGATCACCGGGATCGGGCAGCCCCAATAGCGCTGGCGCGACACGCCCCAGTCGCGCAGGCGATAGTTGGTCTCGACCACGCCCTGGGCGCGGTTGCCGATCTGGATGCCGCCGAAATGGCTGGCGATGCGCGCCTTGGCGTCCTCGATGCTCAAGCCGTCGAGGAAGCCCGAATGGAAGATCGAGCCGGGGCCGGTATAGGCCTCGCTGCCGACACTGAAAGTCGCCGGATCCTCGCCCTCGGGCAGCACCACGGGGATGACGTTCAGCTCGTATTTGCGCGCGAAATCGAGGTCGCGCTGGTCGTGCGCCGGGCAGCCGAAGATGGCGCCGGTGCCGTAGTCCATCAGCACGAAGTTCGCGACGTAGACAGGCAGCGTTTCGCCCGCCTTGACCGGGTGCTTCACCGTCAGTCCGGTGAAATAGCCCTGCTTTTCAGCCTTCTCGATGTCGGCTGTGGCGGTGCCCTGGCGGTGGCACTCGTCGATGAAGGCCTTGAGGGCCGGGTCGGCCGCCGCCAGCTCGGTCGCGAGCGGGTGGTCGGGCGACAGCGCCACGAAGCTCGCCCCGAAGATCGTGTCGGGGCGGGTGGTGAACACTTCGATCGTCGGCGCGCCGGTCTTGCCGTTACCGTCGAGCTCGAACAGCAGCCGCAGACCCTCGGACTTGCCGATCCAGTTGCGCTGCATGATGCGCACCTTGTCGGGCCAGCCGTCGAGGCCGTCGATCGCCTTGAGCAGATCCTCCGAATAATCGGAGATGCGGAAGAACCACTGGGTCAGCTCGCGCTGCTCGACCAGGGCGCCCGAGCGCCAGCCGCGGCCGTCGATCACCTGTTCGTTGGCGAGCACTGTCTCGTCCACCGGGTCCCAGTTCACCTTGGACTGCTTGCGGGTCACCAGCCCCGCTCGCATCATGTCGGTGAACAGCTTCTGCTGCTGGGCATAGTAGTCGACGTCGCAGGTGGCGAATTCGCGCGACCAGTCGAAGCTCAGACCCATGGTCTTGAGCTGCGTCTTCATCGCGTCGATGTTGGCGTAGGTCCAGGTCTTGGGGTGGCTGCCGGTCTGCTTGGCGGCATTCTCGGCCGGCAGGCCGAAGGCGTCCCAGCCCATGGGGTGGAGGACGTTGAAGCCCCTGGCGCGGCGATAGCGCGCAATCACGTCGCCCATGGCGTAGTTGCGCACATGGCCCATATGGATGCGCCCGGACGGATAGGGAAACATCTCGAGCACGTAATAGGGCTCGCGCGGGTCATCATTGCTCACCTCGAAGGACTTGCTGTCCTCCCAGGCCTTTTGCCAGCGCGGCTCCTCGACACGCGGATTGTAGCGCTCGATCGGTTTCACTTGAGACACGTCCTTGGAGCGGCAAAGAGTTGCTTTGCCGGGGTTTTCTGGGGTAGCGGACCCTCTACACTAAACGGGTAAACGGTCAACAGCATGGCGATCGACAACGCCGCCGAACGGCTCGACATCATCCGCTCGCGGATCGAGCGGGCGCGCCGCCGCTTCGGTCCGCCGCCTGCACGGGTCGAGCTGGTTGCGGTCAGCAAAACCTTCGCCGCCGACGACGTCCGGCCGTTCCTCGACGCCGGGCAGCGCGTGTTCGGCGAGAACCGGGTGCAGGAAGCCGCGGCCAAATGGCCCGGACTGCGGGGCTCCTATGACGGCATAGAATTGCATCTGATCGGACCGCTGCAGTCCAACAAGGCGAAGGAGGCCGTGGCGCTGTTCGATGTGATCGAAACGGTCGACCGCGAGAAGATCGCCGTGGCGCTCAAGGCAGAGATGGACCGGATGGGAAAGCGGCCGCGCCTTCTTGTCCAGGTCAATATCGGGCTCGAGCCGCAAAAGGCGGGTATCGCGCCGGCCGAGGCCGTCGCCTTCGTCGCCCGCTGCCGGGACGTGCACGGCCTCGCCATCGAGGGCGTGATGGCCATTCCACCCGAAGGCGTGCCGTCCGGGCCCTATTTCGCCCACATGGCTGAACTTGCCGCCGCGGCGGGGGCGACAACGCTGTCGATGGGGATGAGCGCCGATTTCGAGACCGCGATCGCCATGGGAGCCACCCATGTGCGGGTCGGCAGCGCCCTGTTCGGCCACCGGTCGGCGCCGTGAGCGAAATCTTCGCCGTCACCGAGCGGCTGATCCTGCGCGACTATCGGCCCGAGGCCGTCCCACCCTACGTCGCGCTCAGCGCCGATCCCCAGGTGATGCGCTATCTGGGCAGGCCCCGGCCGGCGGCCGAATGCGCGGCGGAGCTCGCGGCGATCGCGAAGCAATATGCCGCCATAGGATATGGCATGCTGGCGGTCGAGCGCCGCGGAGACGGGGCCTTTCTCGGCATCTGCGGGCTTTCGGTCGAGCACTGGTACCCCGACGATCTGCAGATCGGCTGGCGCCTGTTCCCGCGTTACTGGGGCCAGGGCTACGCCACCGAGGCAGCGCTGGTCTGGCGCGACCACGCCTTCAACGGGGACATCGCACGGCTCATCTCCATCTCGGATGTCCCCAATACGCGCAGTCACCGGCTGATGCAGCGCCTGGGGATGCGGCTCGACCACACGGCGACGCTGACGGACGACCGGGAGACGTTCGCGGCCCATGTCTACGCCCTTCCTCGACAGGAATGGGTGTCGCTCGGGAAACTCCAGGGGTAGCTGGCGCGTTGCTCCAGGCGTCACCATCTTGTGACTGGTCGGTGTTGGTGCGCCGGCTTAACTCACGTTGAGTGAATAGTCAGGAGCTGCCCATGATCCGCCGCCGCATTTTCCTGGTCGATGACGATGCCGACCTGAGGAAAACGCTGATGGATCAACTCATGCACTATCGCGAGTTCGACCTCATCGAGGCGGCGACCGCCAACGACGCGATCCGCAAGGTGCGCGACATCAATGTCGACCTGATGCTGCTCGATGTCGGGCTGCCCGACATGGACGGGCGCGAGGCGGTCAAGATCCTCCGCCGCGACGGGTTCAAGAGCCCGATCATCATGCTGACCGGGCACGACAGCGATTCCGACGAGATCCTCGGCCTCGAATCTGGGGCCAACGACTATGTCACCAAGCCCTTCCGCTTCTCGGTGCTGCTTGCCCGCATCCGGGCCGCGCTGCGCCAGCACGACCAGAGCGAGGACGTGGTGTTCACCATCGGGCCCTACAGCTTCCAGCCTGCCAACAAGGTGCTCGAGGCGCAGGATGGCGGCAAGGTCCGGCTCACCGACAAGGAAACCTCGATCCTCAAATACCTCTACCGCCAGGGGCCCAAGACCATCACGCGCGACGTCCTGCTCAAGGAAGTATGGGGGTATAACAACCGGGTGACGACGCACACGCTCGAAACCCACATCTACCGCCTGCGCCAGAAGATCGAGCGGGATCCGTCAAATGCCCGGCTCCTCGTCACCGAAGAGGGCGGCTACCGGCTCGTTCCCTAGGGGCGGCCGGCTTTCCCCTGCCCCAAGTCACCAAATCGACGAAAACCGTTCTCGCAATGGGAGCGGCGTGCTCTATATCAGGGCCCTGAGGCCGCGGGCGGCGGCCGGGTAAACTGGTAACGGGCAGGATGCAGCTCGACGACGCGACCACCATTCTGGGGCGCGCAGACTTCTTTACGGTCTGCGACGCCGAACAGCGTCGTCTGCTCGCCTTCGCCAGCGAGCGCAAGAAATGGCGCGCCAATTCGGTCATCTACCAGGCAGGAGATACCCCCGAAGGCGCCCATGTGCTGGTGAGCGGCACTGTCGCCACCTATCAGGAAGGGGACGAGTCCAACCCTTATGTGATTTCCTCGCAGGGCGCCGTGCTCGGCGCCATGTCGCTGGTCGTCTCCAAGCCCCGCCCGGTGACCGTCAAGGCAATTGACAATGTCGAGACGCTGTTTGTGCCGCGCTCGGCTTTTCTCAAGCTCGCCAATCAGGCGCCCGATCTCGCTAGGCGCGCGGCCGATCGCATCCGCTCCGATCTTGTCGGTTATCTTGGCGCCATCGAGCAGGTTCGCCCCAAGATCGGGTCGAGCAAAAGCTAGTCCGCGACCGCGTCGACTTCGATCTCGATCAGCCAATCCGGGTCGACGAAGGCGCTAACCGCCACGACCGTCGTCACCGGGCGAACATCCTTGAAGATCTCGGCGTGCGCCTTGGAGGCTTCGTTCCACAGGCCGATATCGGTCAACATAACACGAGTCCTCGTCACGTGCTCGAAGCCGGCGCCGGCCTCGGCCAGCGCCTTGCCGATGATCTCGAAGCAGCGCCTGGCCTGGCCGTAGACGTCGCCCCTGGCCGCCGTGCCGCCGCCCGCGGCGATCGGAGCGGTGCCGCCGATGGCGATGATCCGGCCGACGCGAACGGCCCGCGAGAAGCCGATGATGGGCTCGAGATAGGAGCCGGAGCTGACGAGCTGGCGATCACTCATTGGGGCCTCGGAAATAGGCGATGACGGGGACGTGGTCGGACGGCTTGCTGCTCCAGCCGCGCGCCGGGCGGATGATCTCGGCGCCGGTGGTGCGCGCCGCGATGTCGGCCGTCGACCAGATGTGGTCGAGCCGCCGGCCGCGGTCGGACTTCTCCCAATCCTGCGCCCGGTAGCTCCACCACGACGAGAGCTTGGTACCGTAGGGCAGGTGTTTGCGCACCAGATCGATCCAGCCATGATTGCCCGCCAGCAGCTCGTCGAGCGCCTGCGTTTCGACCGGCGTATGGCTCACCACCTTGAGCAGCTGCTTGTGACTCCACACGTCGTCCTCGTGCGGTGCGATGTTGAAGTCGCCGCAGATCAGCTGCCCCTGCCTGAACAGATCGTCGCCGAACCAGTCCTTGAGCTCGCGCAGGAAGCCGAGCTTGTGCTTGAACTTGGGATTGATCTCGGGGTCAGGCTCGTCGCCGCCGGCGGGAATGTAGATCGAGTGTACCGCCAGCGGTTCGGCATTGCCCCAGGCCACGGTGGCGGAGACGTGCCGGCAGTCGGCGATCTCGCAGAAGGCGCGGCTCGAAATGTCGGTCAGGGGGTGGCGCGAGACGATGGCGACGCCATGGTAGCCCTTCTGCCCATGCACCGCCTGGTAGGGATAGCCGGCCCTGGCGAACTTCTTGGCCGGGAACTGGTCGTTCTGGCACTTGATTTCCTGCAGGCACAGGACATCGACCGGATATTGCTTCAGGAACTTCAGCACGAGGCCGATGCGCAGGCGGACGGAGTTGATGTTCCAGGTGGCAAGGCTGAAGGGCATGGGGACTCGGTGGGCAGGAGGGCCCCGCCCTTGTGCCGTCAGGCAGACGCCGTGTCGAGCCAGATCGTCACCGGCCCATGATTGACCAGCGAGACATCCATGTCGGCCCCGAACACGCCATTGGCAACGCGGACGCCGTGGCCGGCGATGTGAGCGGAGACGTGCTCGTAGAGGCGCTTGCCCTCATCGGGCGACGCGGCCGTGCTGAAGCCGGGCCGGTTGCCCCTGGTCTCGGCGGCGAGCGTGAACTGGCTTACGACCAGCGCGCTGCCGCCGACATCGAGCAGCGAGCGGTTCATGCGGCCCGCCTCGTCCTCGAAGATGCGCAGGTTCACCACTTTGCGCGCGAGCCAGATGCCTTCGGCCTCCGTGTCGCCCTGCATCACGCAGACGAACACCAGCAGGCCCGCGCCGATCTCACCGCTGATGCGGCTATCGACGGTGACCGAGGCGGACGACACTCGCTGGACAAGGGCGCGCAATTTACTCGGGCGCGTCGATCTTATTGTAGTCGTTGATGTTGAGATAGAAGTAGGAGGCGGGGATCGCGACGTCCTTTTCGACGTCGTAGAGCGAGAAGGTCAGCTCGGACCCATCGGGGCTGGTGAGCACCCACTGGACGAGCTCCTGGCTCTCTTTGTCGAAGACCAGCGCGATACGCACCGTGCCGGCGGGCGTCTCGTCCTGCAGCGTCAGCTCGAGATAGGCGTCGGACTGGCTGATGGCGACGAGGCCGGCGCGCAGCAGGTCGATCTTCTCGTCGAGGAACTGGCGCAGCGGGATCTTGTCCTGCGGATAGGCGTACTGCGTCTTTTCCTTGCGATCGATGACGTAGAAGCCCTGCCCGATCGACATGATCTCCTGGCGCGAGGGCGGGTCGTAGCGGAAGCGGATCTTGCCCGGCCGCGCGAGGTAGAACGTGCCTTCAGCGCGATAGCCCTGCGTGTCGATCTGGTTGAAGCGCCCCGCCATGGTGCGGATCTGCGAATTGTGCGCGGAGATGGCGTTGATCAGCGCGATCTCCTCCTCCGTCAGGCGGCGCGGCTCCTCCTGCGCGAGCGACAGCGTCGCGGGAAGGACAAGGGAAGTGGCCATCAGGGCCAGAAGGGAACGTCGCAGCATCAGGGCATCCTGTTCGTCTCTGCCTAACCGCTAGTTGGCAAATGAGGCAAGACATGGAATGGAAGGGACGCGGCAGCGACGCACCCAATACGCGTCGCCGCCGGGGAGACTGGAATTGTAGCGTATCAGGCCGCTCGTTCAACGAGTGTTGAACTGGCAGGTGCTGCGCCCGTCGCGGCTCGACGTGGTGGTCTTCGGCGAGTCCTTCTGGGACTGGACGCTTAACCTGGGCCCGCAGGCGCCCGTTTGGCGGCGGCTGGGCGCGGTCGGCTCGGTGGTGCTCGCCGCGGACGACTGGCGCGCGCCGTCCCTGCCCTGGCTCGCGGCCCGCGGTCGGCTCGTCATCCCGCTGCTCGAATGCAATATCGAGGCGATGGCGCCGGTCGATTGCTGGGGCCTGTTTCCGTCGCGCCGAGCCGTCGAGATTCTCGCCGACAAGGCGAAGTTCGAACGCTATGCGGTCCGGCGCGGCCTCGCGCATCTGGTGCCGCCCAGCTTCGGCTCGCCGGCCGAGGTCACCTATCCGTGCGTCGTCAAGCGCACAAACCTGCAAGGTGGGCACGGCGTGGCGGTGGCCGAGACGCCGCAGGAACTTGCGACGCACCTCGCGGCCGAAGGCATCGCCGGACATCCGGTCGTGCTCCAGCGCCTGCTCGAGGGCCCCGATATCACCGTGCATGCGGTGGTGGTGGCGGGGCGCCTGCGCTGGCATCGCGCCTATGAGCATGTCTATGACCGCGCGAACCCGATCCATCGGCCGGGTCCGGACGAGCCGACGAGGATTGTTCGGCTGTCGCAGCGCGATATCGAGGACCTCGAGAGCTTCCTCATTCCGCTCAGCTATGAGGGGCCGGTCAATTTCGACATGAAGCGTGGCGGCGATGGCCGGGTGCGGGTGCTCGAGATCAATCCGCGGATCGGCGGCTCGCTGTTCCGCGCGCACAATCTCGACGACCTGACGGCGGCACTGACGACATTGATCCGGTATGCGCGGTGGCATGGCGGGCTGCGCGGCCTGCGCGGCCGCGCGCCCGGGGCGGGGCACCCGACGGCCACTACCGCCTGAGTTTCTTCCCCCGCGCGATCTCGGTGTGCAGCGAAGGAGAGAGCGGTGCGAAGGCCGGGCAGTCGGTGCCGGCCCTTCGCGCTCAGTATCCGTCGGCGTTGTTGCCCACGAGGATCTCGCGCTTGCCCGAGTGGTTGGGTGCGGAGATGACGCCTTCCTTCTCCATGCGCTCGATCAGCGAGGCGGCCTTGTTGTAGCCGATCGCGAGACGGCGCTGGACGTAGGAGGTCGAGGCCTTCTTGTCCGTGAGGACGATGTGCACCGCCTTGTCGTAGAGCTCGTCGCCCGAGCCGCCGCCGGCGCCGTCCTCGAGGGCCGCGGCGGGGTCGAACTCTTCCTCGTCCTCGGTGATGGCTTCGAGGTAGTCGGGGGCGCCCTGCGACTTGAGGTGGCGCACCACGGCTTCCACTTCCCCGTCCGACACGAACGGGCCATGGAGGCGCCGGATGCGGCCGCCGCCGGCCATGTAGAGCATGTCGCCATTGCCCAGGAGCTGTTCGGCGCCCTGCTCGCCCAGGATCGTGCGGCTGTCGATCTTGGAGGTCACCATGAACGAGATGCGCGTGGGGAAGTTCGCCTTGATGGTACCGGTGATGACGTCGACCGAGGGGCGCTGTGTCGCGGTGATGACGTGGATGCCGGCGGCACGCGCCATCTGCGCGAGGCGCTGCACCGAGCCTTCGATCTCCTTGCCGGCCACCATCATCAGGTCGGCCATTTCGTCGATGATGACGACGATGAAGGGCAGCGGTTCGAGGTTGAACTCCTCGCTCTCGAAGATCGCTTCGCCTGTCTCGCGGTCGAAGCCCGTCTGCACGGTGCGGGTGATGGTCTCACCCTTGGCCGCTGCCTCGACGACGCGCTGGTTGAAGCCATCGATGTTGCGCACACCGATCTTGCTCATCTTGCGGTAGCGGTCTTCCATCTCGCGCACCGCCCACTTGAGCGCGGTGACGGCCTTGGACGGATCGGTGACGACGGGCGTCAGCAGGTGCGGGATGCCGTCGTAGATGCTGAGCTCCAGCATCTTGGGATCGATCATGATCAGTCGGCACTGCTCCGGCGTCATCTGGTAGAGCAGCGACAGGATGAAGGTATTGATGCCCACCGATTTGCCCGAGCCGGTGGTGCCGGCGATGAGCAGGTGCGGCATGCGCGCCAGGTCCGCGATGATCGGTTCGCCGCCGATGGTCTTGCCGAGGCAGATCGGGAGCTTGCCCTTCATCTTCTCGAAATCCTGGCTGGCCAGCATTTCGCGCAGGTAGACCGTCTCGCGGCTTTCGTTGGGCAGTTCGATACCGATGGCGTTGCGGCCGGGAACGACTGCAACACGCGCGGAAATGGCGCTCATCGAGCGGGCGATGTCATCGGCCAGCGAGATCACGCGGCTCGACTTGATGCCGGGTGCCGGCTCCAGTTCATAGAGCGTGACGACCGGGCCGGGGCGGACATTGATGATGTCGCCCTTGACGCCAAAATCTTCCAGCACGCCCTCGAGCCGGCGGGCCATGGCTTCGAGCCGTTCGGGCCGGTGCTCGTCGGCAAGCCCCTTCTGCCGGGGCTCGGCGAGCAGGCTGAGTTCGGGCAGCTCGAATCCGCCGCTGTCGTCCAGCAGCGAGGGCTGCGCCTCACGAGAGGCGCGGGCGCCCCGCGCGGGACGCGGCGGCGGCGCGGAAACCCGCGACGGACGCCGGGGAGCCGGGGCCGGCTCCTCATAGAGCTCGTCCTCGACGGCCTCGGGATAAAGGTCCTCCGGCTCCACCGGCTCGACCTGCTCGGGCGCATACTCGTCGTCGTCGCGCGGCGCCACGATACGGCGCTCGGCCACCAGCATCGGCTCGCGCCGCTCGTCGCTGGCTGGGGCGCGCGGCGCCGGCTGCAGCGAGGGCTCGGCCGCAGTGCGGCGCAGCATGTCGTCGGCCTCGACCTGCGCGCGGCGTTCCTTGAGGTTGGCCTGCGCGCGCTTGAAGGCGGAGCTGGCCGAGTAGCCGAGGTGCACCAGCCCGCCGATCACCACGTCGAAGACGGAATCGCGCTCGGGCCCGAGCTCGTCGCTGTCCTCGGGAAGCTTCACGCCGGGCACGATGCGGCGCACCTTGCCCTTGGGCAGCGTCGGCATCGCGACCTTGCCCAGGCCCATGGCGATCCAGAACAGCGCCATCGCCGGCGCCGCGATGATGATGGCGAACAGGATGGCCGTGACCGGCTGCGGCTCCTCGCCGGTGGCGAGCGTCGCGAGGTTGGCGAAGCCGGCGCCAAGGAGACCCCCGAGCCCGGTCGGCAGGGGCCAGGTTTCCGGCGCGGCGATGAACGCGGCAACGCCGCAGGCCAGCAGCGACGCCCCGATCCAGGTGACGACCCGAAGGCCCATCTTGGTCGGCACGCGCAGCCGCACAAAACTCCAACCCCACAGCGCCGGCGGAATCAGCAGCGCGATGATGCCCAGCCCGAACACCTGGAAGGCGAGATCGGCGATCACCGCGCCGGGAAAGCCCAGCCAGTTCTTCGGCGTCGCGCCGGGCGCGGCGTAGGACAGGCTCGGATCGTCCACCGACCAGGAGGCCAGCGAGACCATGACCACCGCCACCATCGCAAGGAGGATGAAGCCGATCAGCCGCACGGGAATGCGGATGGCGATCGCCGGCGCGGACTGACTACGGGCGTCTTCGAGCAGAGGCTGTGCCGGCATCGATGGGGAACTCGAACTAGTGGCAATACACGAGCGGCAGAATCCGCCGTCACCCCGCATGCTAGGCGGGCATGGTTAATCTTGGGCTAAGAGCGGCAGCGCGCCCGAACTGCCGGAACGACAGGTGCAGCGCGAGCAAACGCCCGCCGCTGCAGGGCGGCCGGGCGGCATGGATCATCGCAAGGCGAGGGGCCCGAGGGAAACCGGCAGGGCGGTCAGCCGGCCGCCTGCCGGACGAGATCGGCGATCCGCTTCTCCCCTGCGGCGTCCAGCCTGATCAGCGCGAAGGCCGTCGGCCACATGTTGCCGTCATCCAGCTGCGCATCCTCGTTGAAGCCGAACGAGGCATATCGGGCCTTGAACTTGCCGGCGGGCGTGAAAAAGCACACCGCCTTGCCGTTCTTGCCCGCCCAGGCCGGCATGCCGTACCAGGTGCGGGGGGACAGTCCCGGTGCGTGCTCGCTGACGATGGCATGGATGCGCTCGGCCAGTTCGCGATCCGAGGCGTTCATCTCGGCGATCTTGGCGAGCAGGTCCGCCTCGCCGTTCTCGCTGCCCCGGCTGCGCTCGCGCTTGGTCTCCTGCATCGCCTCGAGTTCGGCGTCGCTGAATACACTGGCCTTCTTGGCCTTCGCCCTGGGCTTGGGCGCTGCCTTCGGGGCGGCTTTCGCCGGCTTGCTGGTCGTCATCGCAGGTCTCCTTCGTCTCGCGGCGAGGCGCCGGCTCAGCTGGCGCCGAGGGCCGCCTGCTCGGCGCAGATGTGGTCGTAGAGCCCTTCGAGCTCATGCGGCTCGGCCGGCGATTCAAGCCGCTTCTTCACGTAGCGGATCGGCTGTTCGAGAATAGCGTCGAGGTCTTCCTCGCAGGTGAATTTGCCGGCAACGCGCTTGATCTTCTTGTTGTCGAACAGGGCCGCCCAGGTCTTGTCGCCGAACAGCGGGCCATCCCAGTCCGGCTTGTAGCGGCAGAGCGTATCCGTGGGCACGTGCACTATCTTCGCCTCGACCCCGAGGCCGCGTGCGATCCCCTTGTAGATGTCGTCCCAGGTAAAGCCCTTGTCGCCGGTGATGTGGAAGATCTCCCCCAGCGCCTTGCGGTTGCCGAGGAGGCCCTGGAATGGCACCGCGAAATCCTCCGAGCGCGTCAGCGTCCAGGGCGTGGCGCCATCGCCGGCGACGATCACCGGTTTGCCCGCCAGCATGCGGCGGGCGACCATGTCGCCCTCGTTCATCATCGTGGGGAGGCCCGAACGCACGGTGTGACTCGGCCGCACGATTGTCCATGCCAGCTTCTTCTGGCCCCGCAGCAGCTCCTCGCAGGCGATCTTGGCCTGGCTATAGGGCCAGTACGGATTTACCGCCGGGGTCTTCTCGGTGATGACGTAGTGGCGCGGCGGCTTCTCGTACACCGACGCGGACGAGATGAAGATGTACTGCCCGACATTGCCTGAGAAGGTGTCGAGGTCGAGCTGCAGCTGCTCGGGCGTGAACACCATGAACTGGGCGACCACATCCCACTGCTTCTTGCCCACGAGCTTCCGATAGGCTGCCGGGTCGCGCATGTCGCCGGTGATCTGCTTCACCTTCTTGGGCAGCGATTCGTCGCGCACGCCGCGGTTGAAGACGGTCACCTTGTGGCCGGCCTTCACGGACATCTCGACGCAGGGCAGCGAGATCTGGCCGGTGCCGCCGACGTAGAGGATACTCAGTCCCATGAAAGCCTCCCAGCCTGATCGGCTAGTCATGGCACCCGCTGCGTCCCGCAATCAAGCGGAAGCTCGCGGGAAGCGACGCAAGGCGCGGACCGCGCCCGCCGACGAAGTGAAACTTCCGGCTGTCAAATCACGTTTCTCCTCGCGTCACACTGTTGTGATTGGCTGCCGCTTCGACCGCTGCTTAATTGCAGGAGAAGCGCAATTGACTGGGGTAAGGCTATGAACAAGCGTCGGATTTTCGTCGTCGACGATGATACGGACCTCAGGAAGAACCTCAGCGACCAGCTTTCCCACTACCGGGAGTTCGACATCGCCGAAGCCGGCACCGCCGGCGAGGCGCTGACGCGGGTCCGCGACAACCATGTCGATCTGATGCTGCTCGACGTCGGCCTGCCCGACATGGACGGGCGGGAGGCGGTCAAGATCATGCGCCGCGACGGCTTCAAGGGGCCGATCGTCATGCTGACCGGGCAGGATTCGGATTCCGACGAGATCCTCGGGCTCGAATCCGGCGCCAACGACTATGTCACCAAGCCGTTCCGCTTCTCCGTGCTGCTCGCGCGCATCCGGGCCGCCCTGCGCCAGCACGACCAGAGCGAGGACGTGGTCTTCACCATCGGGCCTTACAGCTTCCACCCGGCCAACAAGGTGCTGGAGGCCGGTGACGGCAACAAGATCCGCCTCACCGACAAGGAAACCTCGATCCTCAAATACCTTTACCGGCAGGGGCCCAAGACCATCGGGCGCGACGTGCTGCTGAAGGAAG
>ERZ778022.1657-NODE-1657-length-27915-cov-5.171106_pt1 | contig 27915 bp, 24 predicted proteins | sample MGYA00375752_ERZ778022 | MGnify/ENA primary metagenome ERZ778022 (study PRJEB29350, sample SAMN05389826) | bioreactor metagenome | isolation source: Thiocyanate bioreactor | place: South Africa: University of Cape Town | collected 2014-04-04 ...
CTGCAAGGCCAGTTTTGGTGCGAAGTTGGTGCAGACGGGAGCCCAGCCGGTTGCGCCCGCCATGAAGGCCTGCAGGCTGGTGGATTCCCAGCCTGCGATCAGCGTGACGTCGCCGCCGACGAGCCGCCGGATCGCAGAAATGCGGGACAGGTCGCCGGTGCTTTCCTTGATGCAGTTGATGTTGTCGAGTTCAGTGAGACGCGCAAGGAAATCCGGCTTCATGTCGACGCCGGTTGTCCATGGGTTGTTGTAGACGCAGATCGGAAGATTGATGGCCGCGGACACGCGCTCGTAGTGCGTGAGGACTTCGTCTTCCGTCAGAGGCCAGTACGACACCGGCAGGATCATCACGCCGTCGCAGCCCACATCCTGCGCATGCCGTGACAGCGAGATGCAGGCGGTCGTGGTGCGGGCGCCGGTGCCGACGATGACGGGGATGCGACCGGCGACATGTTTTGCCACTGCCGCGGTCGTTTCCTTCATTTCCTCGTCGCTGAAGGAGCCGTTGCCTCCGGTGCTGCCGAAAATGCAGACGCCGTGGACGCCGTTCTCGATCTGAAAGTCGATTTCTTCAAAGAGACGTTTTTGGTCGATGCTTTCGCCGGCGTTCGTCGCCGTTGGCAAAAACGTAAATACCCGAGACCAGAAGTCGGTTTGCTTGTTCATGAAAGTCCTCCCAGCGGATCGACATTGAGCTGTCGTGGGCGTAATCCAACACATATCAGGCTGTCTGACAAGCAGGCAGGCAGATAGCCTTGCTGGCTGAATACCTTGTGGAGGGCTATTGTTTTTGCTAGCGAAATTTCTCCGGGATTCGGAAAATGCGAAGATGAACACTCGACCTGCGCCAGCGATGCTGCCCAAGGTGGCAAAAATCTCACTTGTCGATGAAGTGATCCGGGCCATGCGCCAGATGCTGGAAAACGACATCTGGACCGCCGGCAGCAAGTTGCCTTCGGAGCTTGAACTGAGCCGCCAGCTTGGTGTGGGGCGTTCGACCATCCGGGAAGCGTTGCGGGTCCTCGGCCATCTGGGACTGGTGGAGTCGCGAACGGGGCTCGGCACCTACGTGACCCAGCAGACCATGTCGAACAGCCCGATCGAACTGCCGCAAACTGCCGAAACGCTTGTGGAATTGTTCGAATTCAGAAAGTCGATCGAAATTCCGGCGGCGCGGCTGGCCGCGGAGCACCGGACGCCCGAGGAGATGGACGACATTCGCAAGGCGTGGGACCGCTGCGCGCAGGCGGTTCAGAACGACAGCGCGGTCGAGTTTGCGCGCCTCGATTTTCTCTTTCACCTGTCCATCGTCAAAGCTTCGCACAACCGGTTTTACATCGCGGCCTATGAAGGCCTGAGCGAAGCATTCAAGGGCAATGTGAAGCTGATCCTCGGGCAGGGGCAGCTCCGCAGCATGCTGCACTTTCACGATGCTTTGATCGAGGCTGTCGCCGATGGCGATGCGCATCATGCCGCGCGGGCCGTGACGGACAATTTCGTCGAAACCGACGTCCGGCTGGCGCTGTTATTGCGGAAGTAATCACGCTCGCCGGCCGGAGTTGCGCTGCCGTCCCGGGCTGGGGATAAGCTGGACAGCTTCAATCGCAAAAAGACCATGTGAGCAGCCAATTTGCCTTGTTTTTGACACGGCGCTTCCCTCTTGTCCGTTCGCTAATTAACCAAGCAAGCCGGAGTTCTTATCCATGCGCCTTCCTTCCCTTCTCGGTGTCGCTGCCGCGGCACTCGTCGCCTCCTTCGCATCGGCGAATGCCCAGCAGCCTCAGGGCGTGCGCATCGGCGTGCTCGAATGCCACGGCGGCCAGAACGTCGGCATGGTGGTCGCTTCCGCAACCACGCTTGAATGCGTGTTCAACGGCCAGGGCCGCCGGCCCGAGCCTTATCTGGCACACATCACCCGCTTCGGCGTCGATCTCGGCGTGACCGAGAACACCTCCTTCGCCTGGGCCGTGCATGCGCCGACCCAGCGCATCGGCCGCGGTGACCTCGCCGGCAACTACGGCGGCGTGGGCGGCAACGTCTCGTTCGGCGTCGGCGGCGGCGGCAACCTCTTGTGGGGCGGTTCGCAGAACTCCTTCGCGCTTCAGCCGCTCAGCCTGCAGGGCCAGACCGGCGTCAACGTGACCGGCGGCATCGTCGGCCTCGACCTCGAGCCGGTGAAGTTCGCGCCGCGCCGTCACGGCCGCCATCATCGTCACCATCGCCATCATCGTTGAGTTAACGAAATGGAATGAAAAAGGCCCGCTTTGGCGGGCCTTTTTTGTTTTTGCTTATGCTCGTCGCCGGTCGGTGATTGAAGATTGCAGCGTAGCATGTATGACTTTGCGCGGGGCACATTCCCTTCATCCGTTTCGTTTGCGCCATTCAGCCGGAGGCTTTCCATGCGCCGTCTTTCGATCGCTCTGTCCGTGGCATCGGCCGCCATCGCCGCCACCGTTTCGCTCGCCGCCGCGCAGCAGCCTGCCACTCAGGTCGGCGTGCTCGAGTGCCGCGGCGGTCCGAATATCGGCATGATCGTCGGTTCGGTCACCAATCTGGGCTGCGTCTTCCGTGCGCAGGGCCGGCCGGATGATCTGTATACCGCGCGCATCACCAAGGTCGGCGTCGATCTCGGCATCACCACCGAAACCGCGCTGTCATGGGCGGTGTTCGCACCGACCGTTCAGTTCGGTCCGGGCGACCTGTCGGGCAATTACGCCGGCGTCGGCGCCAGCGCGACGGTGATCGCCGGTGTCGGCAGCACCGTGCTGATCGGCGGTTCGGCCAATTCCTACGCGCTGCAGCCGCTCAGCCTGCAGGGCCAGACCGGCCTCAGCGTCGCGGGCGGTGTGCAGAGCCTGGAACTGCGTCCCGGCCGGTTCTGAAATCGAATAACCGAGTCTTACGCTTCGATCTGAATTTGTCATCGCCGGGCTTGTCCCGGCGATCCCGATAGACTGAACGCAGTGCCTTGTGATCGGGATGGCCGGAACGAGCCCGGCCATGACAATTGAAAATTCTCGCAATGATGAGAAACAAATCACATTGCTGCGCAGCGGAATGTTTCCCGCTTGCCAACCGCGCCGTGCCTTGAGACGATCCTTGCGCCGACCCGCATGCGCGCATCCGCAGGAGTGGGAATGGCGCGAGCGGACTGCGCGCAACATCGGAGTGAGAGCGTTCCGGCGGCGACCGGGGTTGCACTTCGCCGGACAAGCTTGATGCGGGCCGTGCTCCAGACAGGAGACGGCAAATGGGACAGGACGGTCTACGGCAAGACGCTCTGAAGCAAGACAACGTGAGAAGTCCCCGCGGTCCCCGGTGCATCGCACTGGTGGGACCGTTCCAGAGTGGCAAGACCACGTTGCTCGAAGCGATACTGGCGCGCACCGGCGCCATTCCCAAGGCAGGCACCATTGAAGCCGCCAACACGGTCGGCGATCCGTCTCCCGAAGCGCGTCACCATCGCATGAGCGTCGGCCTCACCGCCGCGACCACGACCTTCATGGGCGACAGCTACACCTTCATCGATTGTCCGGGTTCGGTCGAATTCATGCACGACATGCGCGCGGCGCTGCCTGCGGTGGATGCCGCGGTGATCGTCTGCGAGGCCGACGAGCGCAAGCTGCCGCAATTGCAGATCATCATGCGCGAACTCGAAAATCTCGGCATTCCGCGTTTCCTGTTTCTCAACAAGATCGACAAGGCCAGCAAGCGCATCCGCGAAACCCTCGCGACCCTGCAGCCTGCGTCGCGCACGCCGCTGGTGCTGCGGCAGATTCCGATCTGGAAAGGCGACCTCATCGCCGGCTTCGTCGATCTCGCGCTGGAGCGCGCCTTTGTCTATCGCGAGCATATGCCGTCCGAGGTGATCGACCTCGACGCCGGCGATCTCGGCCGCGAGCAGGAAGCGCGCCTCACCATGCTGGAGAAGCTCGCCGATCATGACGACCGGCTGCTTGAACAGTTGCTTGAGGACATCCCGCCGCCGCGCGACGCGGTGTTCGACGATCTCGCCAGGGAGTTGAGCGAAGGCCAGATCTGTCCGGTGCTGCTCGGCTGCGCCACGCGCGAGAACGGCGTGCTGCGCCTCCTGAAGGCGTTGCGCCATGAAGCGCCCGGGATCGCGGCCACCGCGAAGCGGCTCGGCGTGACCGATGACAAAAGCGCGCTCGCCTATGTGATGAAGACCACGCATCTCCAGCACGGCGGCAAGCTCTCGCTGGCGCGCATTCTGCGCGGACAGATCGCCGACGGCGACACGCTGCTGTCGTCCGGCGGCGCGACGGGGCGCGTCTCCGGCATGGTGGCTGCAACCATCGGGCAGGACGGCAAGCGCACATCGGCGGGGACGGGCGACACGATTTCGCTCGGCAAGCTCGACGCAATGAAGACCGGCGACACATTGACCACCGGCAAGACCGCGCCGTCCGCGCTGATCGAGGTGATGGCAACCGCGCCTGTTCTGGCGACGGCGCTTGCCGCCACCGACCGCAAGGACGATGTCAAACTCGGTCAGGCGCTGGCGAAACTGATCGAGGAAGATCCGTCGCTGAGTGTGGTTCACAACGCGCTGACCCATGACATGGTGCTGTGGGGGCAGGGCGAGATGCATCTGCGCGTTGCGGTGGAGCGCCTGAAGGATCGCTTCGGCGTGACGGTGAAGCAGCACGCGCCGCCGGTCGGCTATCAGGAGACCATCCGCAAGACCATCACCCAGCGCGGGCGGCACAAGAAACAGTCCGGTGGCCATGGCCAGTTCGGCGACGTGGTGCTGGAAGTGAAACCGCTGCCGCGCGGCGGCGGCGTGGTGTTCCGCGAGAAGATCGTCGGCGGCGCGGTGCCGAAGAACTATATTGGTGCGGTGGAAGAAGGCGTCGGCGACGGCGTGGCGCGCGGTCCGCTCGGCTTCCCGGTGATCGATCTGGAAGTGACGCTGACCGACGGTTCGTATCACAGCGTCGATTCCTCCGATCAGGCGTTCCGGACCGCGGCGCGCGTCGGCGTCACCGAAGCACTGCCGCAATGCCAGCCGGTGCTGCTGGAGCCGATCCATGTGGTGGAGATCGTCTGTCCGTCCGAGGCCACCGCGAAGATCAACTCGATCCTCTCCGGACGGCGCGGCCAGATTCTTGGCTTCGACACCCGCGACGGCTGGGGCGGCTGGGACACCGTGCGGGCGATGATGCCCGAAGCGGAGATCGGCGACCTGATCGTTGAGGTGCGCTCGGCGACGGCGGGGGCGGGCGGCTTTACCCGGCAGTTCGACCACATGTCCGAAGTGACCGGACGGGCGGCGGATCAGATCGTGGCGGCCCGCCGCGCGGCGGCGTAGGCAAAAATCTGTCCTAAGAGACTAGGAAAACGGTTTCGTTGATGTATAATACATCATTGAAACCGTTTTTTACTTGCATAGTAGGTGTTTAACATGGAATCCTGCTCTTGATCACGTCAACGCAAATGCGGGCGGCCCGCGCGCTTCTGGGCATCGACCAGAAGACGCTTGCCGAACTGGCCGGCGTCTCGCTGCCGACCATCCAGCGGATGGAAGCCAGCAACGGCGTTGTGCGCGGCGTGGTCGACTCGCTGACCAAGGTCGTCGACGCGCTGAGCCGCGCGGGCGTGGACCTGATCGGCGACAACGCACGCAGCGAAGGCGGCGGCCGTGGCGTGCGGCTGAAGGAGCCGCCTCAAGGTTAGAGCCCGGCCATGCGCCGGCGTGACACGCAGGCGCAGGATCATGGACGTACCGAGCGGACAGCCGCAGCAGTCGCAACCGGCCGAACTGTTCACCCCGAAATTTTTCACCGTGCTGCGCGAAGGCTACAGCCTCGACGCGCTCCGTGCGGATGCGGTGGCGGGACTGACCGTCGCCATCGTCGCGCTGCCGCTCTCCATGGCCATTGCGATCGCCTCCGGCGCCACGCCGGACCGCGGGCTCTATGCCGCGATCTTCGGCGGCTTCCTGGTCTCGATGCTCGGCGGCAGCCGCTACCAGATCGGCGGACCGGCGGGCGCATTCATCGTGCTGGTCCTTGCGTCGGTGACCAAACATGGCATCGACGGGGTGCTGCTCGCCACCATGATGGCGGGCGCGATCCTCGCCATCGCGGGATGGCTGCGGCTCGGCACCTATATCAAATACATTCCGCATCCGGTGACGGTGGGTTTCACCGCGGGCATCGCGGTGATCATCTTCGCCAGCCAGATTCGCGATCTGCTCGGCATTACGTTGAGCGGCAAGGAGCCGGGCGAACTGATTCCGAAGCTGGAAGCGCTCGGCCGCGCCATCGGCACAACCAATGCTGCAGCGGTCGCAATTTCGCTGATCACCATCGCGATCATCGTCATCCTGCGCCAGTTGCGTCCCACCTGGCCCGCGCTGCTGATCGCGGTGATCGTCACCGGCGTTGCGGCGACGCTGCTGTCGCTGCCGGTCGAAACCATCGGCACGCGCTTCGGCGGCATTCCGCAGTCCTTTCCGCTGCCGTCGCTGCCGACCATGACGCTGGCGAAGGTCGAGGAGATGCTGCCCGATGCGCTCGCCTTCGCGCTGCTCGGCGCCATCGAGTCGCTGCTCTCCGCTGTCGTCGCCGACGGCATGACCGGCCGCCGCCATCGTCCGAACAGCGAACTGGTGGCGCAGGGTCTCGCCAATATCGGCTCGGCGCTGTTCGGCGGCGGCGACGTCACCCGCACCATCGCGCGCACCGCCACCAACGTGCGTGCCGGGGCGCGCACGCCGGTGTCGGGCATGCTGCATTCGGTGTTCCTCCTGGCGTTCATGCTGCTGGCCGCGCCGCTCGCGAGCTACATTCCGCTGGCGACGCTCGCGGGCGTGCTCGCGGTGGTGGCCTGGAACATGGCGGAGAAGCGCGAATTCGCGGCGCTGCTCGGCAGGCCCGCCGAGGCTGCGGTGCTGCTGGCGACGTTCCTGCTGACGATTTTCATCGGGCTCGCTGAAGGTATCGCCGTCGGCAGTCTCTTGGGCGGCCTGATATTTTTGTCGCGGCGGCGGAAAGCCGCTCGCGACGCGCGCGACACTGCGATAGAAGATGCCTCGTCATAATCGAGAGATTTTCGGAACGCATTCGTCATGGCTGAAATTCCCGCCGCATGTCTGATCGGCTGGCCGGCGGCGCATTCGCGCTCACCGCTGATTCACAAATACTGGTTGAAGTCGTTCGGCATCGACGGCGATTATCGCATCGAGGCGGTGGAGCCTGCCGCCTTCGCGAATTTCATCCGCGATCTTGCCGCGCGCGGCTACAGGGGCGCGAATGTCACCATTCCGCACAAGGAGCAGGCGCTGGCCTGCGCGCTGCCAGATGCGCGCGCGCGGATGGTGGGCGCGGCCAACACGCTGTTCTTCGACAACGACGGCGAACTGCGCTCCACCAACACCGATGTTGAAGGCTTCATCGGCAATCTCGACGCCAGTGCGCCCGGATGGGACACCGCTGAAGACGTGCTGGTGCTGGGCGCGGGCGGATCGTCCCGCGCGGTGATCTTCGGCCTGATCGAACGCGGCATCCAGCGTGTGCATCTGGCCAACAGAACCGCTGCACGCACGCGGGCGCTGGCCGATCAGTTCGGCGCACAGGTGCAGCCGCTGGCATGGGATGCCATCGATACGGTCCTGCCGCGCGTGGGACTTCTGGTGAATACGACGTCGCTCGGCATGAAGGGCCAACCGCCGCTCGCCGTCGATGTAACGCTGCTGCCGCCGACGGCGACGGTCGCCGATCTTGTTTATGTGCCGCTGGAGACCGATCTTCTGAAAGCGGCGAAAGCGCGCGGCCTCAAAACCGCCGATGGTCTCGGTATGCTGCTGCATCAGGCCGTGCGCGGATTCGAACTGTGGTTCGGCAAGCGGCCGGTGGTCACACCCGAACTGCGCGCGCTGGTCGAAGCGGATCTGGTGAAGTAGTCTGCTTGCAGATGTGACAACGTCGTCGCGTCGTCATTGCGAGCGAAGCGAAGCAATCCACTCCTTTTGATGTCATGGATTGCTTCGTCGCTACGCTCCTCGCAATGACGATATCAATACGCTTGGAATAAGGATCAGCCTTGAACCGAACCGGAAAAATCATTGTCGTTGTCGCGCTGGTGCTGGTGGCGATCAGCGCGGTCATGAGCTATCGCGGCACGCAGGGGTTCAATCCTGTCGAGATCGACGCCATCAAGCAGCAGATCACCGACGATTTCACGGCGAAGAAGATGACCGTGACCGAGGTCAGCATGCTGCGACGCGCGCCGCACGAACTCGCCGGTTATGTGAAATTCAAGACACCGGGATCGGACGAGGTTCAGCAGAAGCCGTGTACCGCGGTCATGGCGGCGGACAAGACGACATCCTGGAACTGCCAGTAAAGAGCTGCCAGTAAACTGCCGGTCACGGCTGCGTGACAGGCGAAATAATCCGGCATCGCGAACGTAAGTCAGGTGGGGCCTTCTGGAGACACCACCATGATCAACACGCGTTCTGTATTCATTCGTGCGGCTGCGTTGTCGCTGCAATTTCTGTTCTGCTCTCATGCGCTGGCGCAGCAACCACCTGTCAGCAGCACCTTGAAGGTGCGCGGCACCGTGGAGAGCCTCGATGGCGAGACGCTGCGGGTCAAGTCGCGCGACGGCGCGGAGATGATGCTTCATCTGCCCGCGAATGTCGGCGTGGCCGGCGTTGCCAAGATGTCGCTCTCCGACGTCAAGGTCGGCTCCTATATCGGCGTCACATCGGTGCCGGGTGACGACGGCAGCCAGAAGGCGATCGAGGTGCATGTGTTTCCGGGAGCGATGCGCGGCGTCGGCGATGGCACGCAGCCATGGGACCTGAAGCCCAAAAGCAGTATGACCAACGGTGCGGTGGACCAGCGCACCGTCGCGGGAAATGACGGTCACACGCTGACGGTGAAATACAAGGGTGGCGAGCGGAAGGTCTTGGTGACGCCGGACACGGCTGTTGTGACCTTCGTTCCGGCGACGCGCCCCGAGATCAAGGCCGGCACGCCGGTGTTCGCGATCGCGATCAAGAAACCTGACGGCACGCTGGATGCCTCGCGCGTGTCCATCGGCCGCGATGGCGTTGCTCCGCCGATGTGAGCGAAGCCTTCCCTCTCCCGCAAGGGAGAGGGAAGATAAAACGTCAATTGCGCGGGCTGCTCACCGCATTGGTCTGCAGGTGATCCGTCAGCACGTGGCGGTCGATCTCGCTGATGCGGTTGATGCCCGTGAGGCCCATGGTGGTGCTCAGCTCCTTGCCGATCAGGTCCAGCGCCAGTTCGACGCCTGCCTGTCCGCCGGCCCCGAGGCCATAGATATAGGCGCGGCCGATCATGCAGGACTTCGCGCCGAGCGCGAGTGCACGCATCACGTCCTGCCCGGTGCGGATGCCGCCGTCGAACATGATTTCGGTCTGCGCGCCGACATCCTGCACGATCTCCTGCAATACCGAGATGGACGATGGTGCGCCGTCAAGCTGACGCCCGCCATGGTTCGAGACCACGATGGCTTGCGCGCCGGCCTTCACAGCTTCACGCGCGTCGACGATGTCGAGGATGCCCTTGATGATGAGCTTGCCGGGCCAGATCGAGCGAATCCACTCGACGTCTTTCCAGTTCAGCGACTGGTCGAACTGCGCCGCAACCCACTCGGAGGTTGAACCAAGATCGCCCGCGCCTTTCACATGGCCGGTGATGTTGCCGAAATTCCGGCTCTTGCCCTTGAGCATTCCCATGACCCAGCTTGGCTTGGTCGCGAAGTCGATCAGGTTTCTCAGCGTCGCGAGTTTGGGCGGCACGGTCAGGCCGTTCTTGACGTCGGCGTGGCGCTGGCCGAGCACCTGCAGATCGACCGTGAGCACCAGCGCGCTGCATTTCGCGGCGATGGCGCGCTCGATCAGCGATTTCGCGAAGCCCCGGTCCTTCATCATGTAGAGTTGGAACCAGAAGGGCTTGTCTACATTCGCGGCAACATCCTCGATCGAGCAGATCGACATGGTGGACAGGGTGTAGGGAATGCCCACCTTCTGCGCGGCGCGGCAGGCGTAGATTTCGCCGTCCATGTACTGAAGTCCGCCCGAGCCGATCGGCGCCAGGATCAGCGGCATCGCAGCCGTCTCGCCGAGGATGGTGGTGTCGAGTTGCCGGTTTGAGATGTCGACGAGGATGCGCTGGCGAAACTTGAATTTCTGCATGTCGCTGATATTGGCGCGCAGGGTTTCTTCCGCGTAGGAGCCGCCGTCCACATAATCGAAGAAGGGCTTCGGCACGCGGCGCTTGTGGATCAGCCGCAGGTCTTCGATGCAGGTAATGGTCTTCATAGACGCGTCCTCATTGAACTTTTTGTTCCCGCAATCATCTATCATGGTTGAGGCGCATGCAAACATCGCCACGCGGGGAGACCTGTGATGACCACGAAAAAGGCCGATCCGGAAGCCGTCAAAAAGGCGGAAGCTGAGAAGCGCAGGCTGGATGAGGAGCTTAACGAGGCACTGGAAGATACCTTTCCGGCCTCCGATCCGGTCAAGCTGACCCAGCCCGATCCGCATCCCGAGCCCACCCCCGAGGACTGATAGCCGCCGGAACACCGGCCGTTCAGGCGCGTTAATCCTGTGAACAAAGCACAGGAGCGAGCGATGGCTGACGCAGGCACCAAATCCCGCGACAACAAGGCCTCGGACCGCAAGGCCGCGGACCAGAGCAAGGATGTGAAGGGCTCGGAGACCCACAAGGACAAGCTGGACGACGCCCTGAACAAGGGCCTTGAGGAATCGTTTCCGGCCTCGGACCCGGTCAACCTGACCCAGCCTCCGCCGTCCAAGCATGACGAGGACATCAAGCGGAAGGGCTGAGGCCGGTCCGGCTTGTCCGATTCTCGATAAAATCAAGTTTTTTCAGTGAATTACAGCCGCCGCCCGCAGGGGCGGCGGTAATGATTCATCATATTTTTTGAAGGCTTCCCCGCCGCGGAGGCTTTATAACGGCCTCTGCGCTAAACTGGAGCGCTCGCCAGAGTCGCATGGGCATTTTGAGCCGCGACCGGCAGGGCAGGGGAATTCATGGTTCGCAAATATTTCGGCACCGACGGCATTCGCGGCCGCGCCAACAGTCTCATCACGCCCGAACTGGCCCTCAAGGTCGGTCAGGCGGCAGGCCTCGCATTCCAGCGCGGTGAGCATCGCCATCGCGTGGTGATCGGCAAGGATACTCGCCTGTCGGGCTACATGATCGAGAACGCGCTGGTCGCGGGCTTCACCTCGGTCGGCATGGACGTGCTGTTGCTCGGCCCGATGCCGACGCCGGCAGTCGCGATGCTGACCAAGTCCATGCGCGCCGACCTCGGCGTGATGATTTCCGCCTCGCATAACCTGTTCGACGACAACGGCATCAAGCTGTTCGGCCCGCAAGGCTTCAAGCTGTCCGACGAGGTCGAGGCGCAAATCGAACAGTTGATGGACGAGAATCTCGACCGGCGGCTGGCCGAAAGCGCCAGCCTCGGCCGCGCCCGCCGCATCGACGGCGTTCATGACCGCTATATCGAATTCGCCAAGCGCACCCTGCCGCGCGATCTCAGCCTGGAGGGGCTGCGCGTGGTGCTCGATTGCGCCAACGGCGCGGCCTACAAGGTGGTGCCGGAAGCGTTGTGGGAGCTTGGCGCGGACGTCGTGTCGATCGGCGTCGAACCCGATGGCTTCAACATCAACAAGGATTGCGGCTCGACCTCGCCGGAAGCGCTGTCGCGCAAGGTGCGCGAGATGCGCGCCGATATCGGCATCGCGCTCGACGGCGACGCCGATCGCGTCATCATCACCGACGAGCGCGGCCATCTGGTCGACGGCGACCAGTTGCTGGCCGTGATCGCGCAGAGCTGGAAGGACGACGGGCGGCTCGCCAAGCCGGGCATCGTCGCCACCGTGATGTCCAATCTCGGCCTCGAACGCTATCTCGCGGAGCAGGGCATCGAACTGCTGCGCACGCCGGTCGGAGACCGCTACGTGCTCGAGCAGATGCTGAAGGGCGGCTACAATCTCGGCGGCGAGCCGTCCGGTCACATCATCATGTCGGACTTCGCCACCACCGGCGACGGCTTTGTCGCCGCGCTGCAGGTGCTGGCCGTGGTCCAGCGCCTCGGCCGCCCGGTCTCGGAAGTCTGCCACCGTTTCGAGCCGATGCCGCAGATCCTCAAGAACGTGCGCTATCGCAGCGGCAAGCCGCTCGATAATCCGCAGGTCAAATCCGCGATTGTCGATGCCGAGAAGCGGCTGAACGGCAGCGGCCGGCTGTTGATCCGCCCGAGCGGCACCGAACCCGTGATCCGCGTGATGGGCGAGGGCAGCGACCGCGACCTGGTCGAGGAAGCGGTCGACATGATCGTTTCGGCGCTCGGCACGGCGTCGGCGGCGGCGTGATTTTCTTTCACCTCTCCCCGTAAGAACGGGGCGAGGGGGTTACAATCCGGCACATCAGCCATGGTCAATTGCCTCTGGTGACGCCGGGGCCGAATTTGTATCAGGTCGCAACTGATCGATTTCATCGCCGGAACTTTGCCGTGAACAAGCCCGTTATCCTGTCCGAAGATACGCTCGCCGCGCCCATCGTGGTGGATACGCCCGCGCCGCCGCCGGTGGCCAAGCCTGCCTTTGCCATCATCGGCGCGATCAGCTTTTCGCATCTGCTGAACGATCTGATGCAGTCGCTGATTCCTTCGGTCTATCCGATCCTGAAGGACAACTACGCGCTCGACTTCGGCCAGATCGGCATGATCACGCTGGCCTTCATGTTCACGTCGTCGATGCTGCAGCCGCTGGTCGGCGCGTACACCGACAAGTATCCGAAGCCGTTCTCGCTGGCGCTCGGCATGGGCTTCACCTTCGCCGGACTGATCCTGCTCAGCGTCGCGCATCACTACTGGACTATTCTGGTCGCGGCAGCGCTGGTCGGCACGGGCTCGGCGGTCTTCCATCCTGAATCCTCGCGCATCGCGCGGATGGCCTCCGGCGGACGCGTCGGCATGGCGCAGTCGGTGTTTCAGGTCGGCGGCAATCTCGGCACCGCCATCGGCCCGGTTCTCGCGGCGCTGATCATCGTGCCGTTCGGCCAGCCGAGCATCGCGTGGTTCTCGCTGGTTGCGGCGCTTGCCATCGTCGTGCTGTGGCGGATCGGCCTCTGGTACAAGCCGCGCGTCGCGCAGCGTAAAGCCGTCCATGCCGTGATTGCGGAAGAGCGATCGTCCACGCGCACCCTGGTCGCGCTCGGCGTGCTGATGGTGCTGCTGTTCTCCAAGACGTTCTATGTCGCGAGCATCAGCAGCTATTACACCTTCTTCCTGATGCAGAAGTTCGGCGTCACCACGCAGGCGTCGCAGATGTATCTGTTCCTGTTCCTCGGCGCGAGCGCGGTCGGCGTATTCTTCGGTGGTCCGCTGGGCGACCGGTTCGGACGCAAATACGTGATCTGGTTTTCGATCATCGGCGCATTGCCGTTCACGCTGGCGCTGCCTTATGTCGGCCTGTTCGGCAGCGCGGTGCTCAGCATCCTGATCGGCTTCATCATCTCGTCGGCGACGCCCGCGATCATCGTCTACGCGCAGGAACTGATGCCGCATCGTCTCGGCATGATCTCGGGTCTGTTCTACGGCCTCACATTCGGCTTCGGCGGCATCGGCGCTGCGGTGCTCGGCGAACTCGGTGACCTGAAGGGCATCGACTTCGTCTATCAGGTTTGCGCCTGGCTTCCGGCCATCGGCCTGCTTGCGGTGTTCCTGCCGCAGATCAAGCGCCACAAGCTCTGAGATTTTTCTTCTCGTCATTGCGAGGAGACATTAGCGCGTCTTCGGCGCGCTAATGGCGACGAAGCAATCCATCTTTTTAAGAGTGGATTGCTTCGCTGAGTTTATCATCGGGCGGCGCCTTGCGCCGACCCGTTGGCTCGCAATGACGAAAGACTTGAGCGCCGATCCCGTTATCGCGTCAGCATTGCTGACTCATTCATCAATACATCGTTAGGACTTGCGGCGCGCGAGGCCTTGCGCGTTGTGTAAATTTTTACCGTTCCGCTTAAGCCAGATTAAAAATCGCGGTTAAGAATTAGGGTTAAGTGGCGCTTAAACATTTGGTGCCATGGTCCGTCCATGAGTTTTGAGCGTGAGGCTTTTGTTTGCCTCACCGGCGAAAGGACCGGACCAATGCGTACTCTGAAGAATTTTCTGGCCGCCGGCGCGGCGTCGTTGATTTCCACGGCGGCCCTCGCCGCCGATCTTCCCATGCCGCCGCCTTACATTCCGCCTCCGGTCCAGGACTTCGGCGGCTGGTACCTGCGTGGCGATATCGGTCTCAGCAACCAGCGCATCAAGGAACGGCATTATTCCCGCTATGATACCGATCTGGTCCCTGGGTCGCTGAACCAGACCACCGACTTCAAATCGGCGGGCATCTTCGGCATCGGTGCGGGCTACCAGTTCAACTCGTGGTTTCGCGCGGACGTGACGGGCGAATATCGCGCCAAGTCGAACTACACCGGGCGGGATACTTTCATAGCCAATGGGCCTCCCCCAGGCGCCGGTTCAGATAACTACACCGGCCACAAGTCGGAATGGCTTTTCCTCGCCAACGCCTATGCCGATCTCGGCACGTGGTGGTGCATCACCCCGTTCGTCGGCGCGGGCATCGGCGCGGCGCGCGTCACACTCGGCGGCTTCAACGATTATCTCGACAATGGCACTCTGACCGGCGTCGCGGCCGACAATTCAAAATGGAATTTCGCGTGGGCCCTGCACGCGGGCCTTGCCTACAAGATCTCGCCGAGCTGGACGATGGAGCTGGCCTATCGCTACGTCGATATGGGCAATGGCGCGACGGGCATCCTCTACAATACGGACGGAAGCACGATCAATCAGGCCATGGACTTCCGGCACATCACCTCTCACGACGTGAAGCTCGGCGTGCGCTGGGCGATCGACCCGGTGCCGTCTTACGCGCCGCCGATGCTGCCTCCGCTCATCCGCAAGGGCTGATCGGACCTTTCTCTTCTTCTCTCAACTTCAGCGGCGCGGAATTTTCCGCGCCGTTTTCTTTTGCGTGAAGGGGAGCGGAGCAACGGTTGGTTAAGGTTAACGCGGCATGATCGAACGTAGTTAAGCGTTGATGACGGAGTACCTGTGATGCGTCGGATTGTGTTGGCGATAGGTCTGGCTGCGGTGGCGCAAGGAGCGCAGGCTGCGGACCTGCCGGATCTGAGTGATCTTCCGATCCTGCGCGGCGGGTTCTCCGGCGAAACGCCTCCGGCCCGATGGGAAGGCTACTATGTCGGCGGGCAGGCGGCCTATGGCTCCGCTGACATGAACTTCTCGGGATCGAACGATGCGCTGATTGCGCGGGCGCTTGGTCCGAACAACATCATCACCGGCACCGCCCAGTCGGTCGGCGGTGCATTCGGCAAGCTCACGACACATCAGGCGGCGTTCGGCGGCTTTGCCGGCTACAACGGCCAATGGGATGACGTCGTTCTCGGCGTTGAAGCCAATTACATGCATGGCAATTTCAAGGGGTCGTCAACGGTTGCGCCAGTGCCGCTGACCTATGTTACGCCGTTCTCCGACGGTAATTATCACACCATCGGACTGAACTCATCGCGCACCGTGTCCATTACGGACGTGGGGACCATTCGGGCGCGAGCTGGTTACGCCGTCGGCAACTTCCTTCCTTATGTCTTCGGTGGTTTTGCACTCGGGCGCGCCGATATTTCCAGCAACGTGACCATCACCGACAGATCAGCCGCCACCTTGGCAGATTCACCGAGCGCGCCCGCCACGGTCTATACCGCGACGGACGGCATTAGCGGCAAGATGCTTTACGGCTACACTGCGGGACTGGGTACTGAAGCGATGCTGTTCGGCAATATCTTCGCGCGCGCTGAGTGGGAGTACGTCCGCTTCGTCAACGCTGGTGCCGACGTCAACATCAACACCGTGCGCGGCGGTCTCGGCTACAAATTCTGATCCATCTTTTATCCGAAACGTCTCGCGGCCCCCGTCGTTGACAGGGGCCGTTTTGCCTGTTGGGCTGGCGGCGGCAGCAGGAGGCGGCGCATGAAAATATATGGCGACCTGAATTCCGGAAATTGCCTGAAGGTGAAGTGGGTCTGCGACAAGCTCTCGCGGCGCTACGACTGGGTCGATATCGACACCATGAAGGGCCAGACCCACACGCCGGAATTCCTCAAGCTGAACGGCGCGGGGCAGGTGCCCGTGCTCGAACTGGACGATGGCCGCACGCTGGCGCAATCCAACGCCATCATCCGCTATCTCGCGCGCGGCACCGATCTCATTCCGGCGGAAACGTTCCTGGCGGCGAAAATGGACGAGTGGCTGTTCTGGGAGCAGTCCAGCCATGAGCCTTACATCGCGGTCTGCCGTTTCCAGATGGTCTACCTCGGCAAGTCGCAGGGCGATCTCGACCCGGAGAAGGTCAAGCGGGGCTACTTCGCGCTGGCGCGGATGGAGCACGAACTGAAGGATCGCCGCTTTCTTGTCGGCGATGTGCTCTCCCTCGCGGATGTCGCCTTGCTGGCCTACACCCGCGTCGCTCACGAAGGCGGTTTCCATCTCGACGGCTATGCGTCGGTAAAGCGCTGGACCGGCGATTGCGAAAAGACACTGGGGCTGTAGTCATGGCAGGGATCGATCCCGTGACGGCAGGCGCCGTCCTTCTCGCCACCGCAGCCACAGATGCGGTCTATGTCATGTTCACATCCGCCGTGGTGGCGCGCAGGCGCATCCCCGCAGCCAGCTGGAGCAGCCTTTGGTATCTGCTCTCGTCCTATGCCGTGATCAGCTACACCGAGAACTGGGTCTATGTGGCCTTCGCGGCGGTGGGTTCCTGGCTCGGCGCATTCGCCACCATCACGTTCCTGCACCGGCCGCCGGGCGGGCCTCCGGTGGGGGCGTCGCCGGAGTGACACCTGGCGATGCGAGAAAGCGGCGGGAATCTCCTTTATTCACGACGACATATCTTCGCGTCGTCCTGGCGAAGGCCGGGACCCATCACCCTTGTCATGGACGTCGAGAAATGAGGATTCCGCATCTGATAGCCGGGTTCGGTGGTTATGGGTCCCGGCCTTCGCCGGGACGACCTGAACAGCGTCTCTGCATCCCAGCTTTGTGATTTTCGTCCGGCGATGTTTCTTGACGAAATCCGAAACCTTCCATATTGACGGCGGCGGGACACCTCCCCCCAACGGGAGGCTCACTATCTGGAAGGATAGACGATGATCGTCGCGAAGCCCGGCACCAAGCCGACCATTCCGCATTTCTCCTCCGGCCCCTGCGCCAAGCGCCCCGGCTGGGCCCCCCAAAATCTCAAGGACGCTGCCCTCGGCCGTTCGCATCGCGCGAAGGTCGGCAAGGCCAAGCTCAAGCTCGCGATCGATCTGACGCGCGAAGTGCTTGAAGTTCCGGCCGACTACAAGATCGGCATCGTCCCCGCGTCCGACACCGGCGCGGTCGAAATGGCGCTGTGGTCGCTGCTCGGCCCGCGTCCCGTCACCACCATCGCCTGGGAATCCTTCGGTGAGGGCTGGGTCAGCGATATCGTCAAGGAACTCAAGCTCAAGGACGTCGTGAAGCTTCACGCCGGCTATGGCGAGATTCCGGACCTGTCGAAGGCCGACAAGAATTCCGACATCGTGTTCACCTGGAACGGCACCACCTCCGGCGTGCGCGTTCCGAACGCCGACTGGATCAGGGCCGACCGTGAAGGCCTGACCATCTGCGACGCGACCTCGGCCGCCTTCGCGCAGCCGCTCGACTGGCCGAAGCTCGATGTTGTCACCTTCTCCTGGCAGAAGGCGCTGGGCGGCGAAGCCGCGCACGGCATGCTGATCCTGTCGCCGCGCGCCGTGGCCCGCCTCGAAAGCTACACGCCGCCGTGGCCGCTGCCGAAGATCTTCCGCATGACCAAGGGCGGCAAGCTCAACGAAGGCATCTTCGTCGGCGAAACCATCAACACGCCGTCGATGCTCTGCGTTGAGGACTATCTCGATGCGCTGAACTGGGCGAAGTCCGTCGGCGGCCTCAAGGCGCTGATCGCGCGCGCCGACGCCAATACCAAGGTGCTGGCCGACTGGAAGGCGAAGACGCCGTGGGTGGATTTCCTCGCGGCCGATCCGGCGATCCGCTCCAACACCTCGGTGTGCCTGAAGGTGGTCGATCCGGCGATCACGGCGCTCTCCGCCGACGCGCAGGCCGACTTCGCCAAGAAGCTGGTTGCTGCTGTGGAGAAGGAAGGCGCGGGTTACGACTTCGGCCACTATCGCGATGCGCCCGCGGGCCTTCGCATCTGGTGCGGCGCGACTGTCGAAGCCAAGGACGTCGAGATTCTGACGCAGTGGCTCGACTGGGCGTTCGCCGAGACCAAGGCTTCGCTGGCGAAAGCGGCTTAATGCTTTTCACCTCTCCCCGCATACGGGGAGAGGTCGGATTGCGAAGCAATCCGGGTGAGGGGCTTCTTCCCTCGCCGCGGCGGTTAAGCCCCTCACCCCGACCCTCTCCCCGTAAGAACGGGGCGAGGGAGAACAAATTCCCCAACTCGATTTCGCCACCCTCTCCCACAAGGGGAGAGGGTTAAAACGGCTCCGAACTCAGATCAGGATCACACCCCATGACCAAACCAAAAGTTCTCATTTCCGACGCGCTCTCTCCCGCTGCCGTTCAGATCTTCAAGGATCGCGGTGTCGAGGTCGATTTCCAGCCGGATCTCGGCAAGGACAAGGACAAGCTCGCCGAGATCATCGGCAACTATGACGGCCTCGCGATCCGCTCGGCCACCAAGGCGACCGCGAAGATTCTCGAGAAGGCCAAAAACCTCAAGGTGATCGGCCGCGCGGGCATCGGCGTCGACAATGTCGAAATTCCCGCCGCCACGGCCAAGGGCATCATCGTGATGAACACGCCGTTCGGCAATTCGATCACCACCGCCGAACACGCGATCACGCTCATGCTCGCGCTGGCCCGCGAAATCCCCGCCGCCGACGCCTCCACCCAGGCGGGCAAGTGGGAGAAGAACCGCTTCATGGGCGTTGAAATCACCGCCAAGACGCTGGGCGTGATCGGCTGCGGCAACATCGGCGCCATCGTCGCCGACCGCGCGCTCGGCCTGCGCATGAAGGTGATCGCGTTCGATCCGTTCCTGTCGCCGGAGCGCGCCAAGGACATCGGCGTCGAGAAGGTCGAACTCGACGACCTGCTCAAGCGCGCCGACTTCATCACCCTGCACACGCCGCTGACCGAGAAGACCAAGAACATTCTCGACGCGTCGGCGCTGGCCAAGACCAAGAAGGGCGTGCGCATCATCAACTGCGCGCGCGGCGGTCTGGTGGACGAGCAGGCGCTGGCGGCAGCGCTCGATAGCGGCCATGTCGCGGGCGCGGCCTTCGACGTGTTCGTGGAAGAGCCCGCCAAGGCCAACGTGCTGTTCGGCCGGGCAAACGTGATCTGCACGCCGCATCTCGGCGCTTCCACCACGGAAGCGCAGGAGAACGTCGCGCTGCAGGTTGCCGAACAGATGTCGGACTATCTGCTCACCGGCGCGATCTCCAATGCGGTCAACTTCCCCTCGATCACGGCGGAAGAAGCGCCGAAGCTGAAGCCGTTCATCGAACTCGCCGAAAAGCTCGGCTCGTTCGCGGGCCAGCTCACCGAGACCGGCATTTCCAAGGTGACCATCACCTATGAAGGCCATGTCTCGGAAATGAAGATCAAGGCTCTGACATCGGCGGCTTTGAGCGGTCTGCTGCGCCCGATGCTGGGCGACGTCAACGTCGTTTCCGCGCCGGTGGTGGCGAAGGAGCGCGGCATGGTGGTGGACGAGGTGGTCCGCGCCGCCGAGGGCGATTACGAAAGCCTGATCACGGTGAGCGTCGCCACCGAGCGTCAGGAGCGCTCCGTGTCCGGCACGGTGTTCGCCGACGGCGTGCCGCGCCTTGTGGACGTCAAGGGCATCCGCGTCGATGCCGAATTCGGCAAGTCGATGATCTACGTCACCAACGAGGACAAGCCGGGCTTCATCGGCCAGTTCGCCTCGCTGCTCGGCGATGCGGGCGTCAACATCGCGACCTTCAACCTCGGCCGTCACAAGCAGGGCGGCGACGCCATCGCGCTGGTCGAGGTCGACGGCACGGTGCCTGCCGATGTTCTGGCGAAGACGCTGAAGCTGCCGCACGTCAAGCAGGCCAAGGCACTTAGCTTTTAAAGGCGCTTAGCTTTTAAAGGCGCTTGGCCTCCAAGAGGCGCGGCCGGTTTCACGCCGCATCTTACGTGTTCGTTAAAGCCGCCTCCGGCCTTTGCCGGGGGCGGCTTTGCTTTGAGCGCGAGTCCTCCCGGCACTATCGCTCTGGTTGCCGGACGGGCGTGCCGCTGCCGGGGCGGGTAAGGAACCTGAAAGGAACTTTCGTTAATGAGTTGATTAAGTCCCGCCGCGCAGAAGCGCGTCATTTCGCCTCGGAGTTGTCACGTGAAATTGCTGAACAACCTGCCCATCACCGCCAAGCTCGCGATCCTTGTCGGTATCACCTTGCTTGGCCTTGCTGTTGCGGGGCTTTATTCCGCCTACACGATGTGCGAGGAAATGCTGAATGCGCGCGTGGTGCAGACCCATGCGCTGGTGGACACCGCGCGCAACATGGCGGCCGGACTGCAGAAGCAGGTCGATGCCGGGCAGATGACCAAGGACGCCGCCATCGAGGAATGGGCCAAGCGCGTGCGGACCATGAATTACGAGGGGGACGGCTACATGTTCTCCTACACCATGGACGGCATCACCGTGTCCGCGCCGGACCCGAAGCAGATCGGCACCAATCGGCTCGACATCCCGACCAACGGCCGCAAGCTGGCGCGCGAACTGCGTGACGGCGTCGCCGCCAAGGGCGATGTCACCCTTCACTACGAATACTACAAGCCGAACCAGAAAGAGCCGATCCGCAAGATGTCCTATGCGGTCGCAATTCCCGGCTGGAATCTGTTCGTCGGCCCCGGCGCCTATCTCGACGATCTCGACGCCAAGCTGTTCCCGATCTTCATGGCGCTCGGCGCGGCCATCCTCGGTATCGCCATGGTCGCCGGCTTGGCGGCCTGGTTCATCGGCCGCAGCATCACCCGTCCGCTCGGCCAGCTCGGCACGCGCATGCAGACGCTCGCGGATGGCCAGCTCGACGAGGAGATTCCGGGCGTCGGCCGCCGCGACGAGATCGGCAAGATGGCCGCGACCGTGCAGGTGTTCAAGGACAATGCGGAGCGCATTCGCGGGCTGGAACAGCAGGAAGCGGAAGCCGCGCGCCGCGCCGCCGCGGAGCGTCAGGCGGCGATGCAAAGCATCGCCAGCGACTTCGAAAGCAGCGTCAACGGGATCGTCCATTCGGTGGCTTCATCCGCCGTCGCCATGCAGACCACGGCGGAATCCATGACGTCGTCGGCGGGTGCCGCCCGCACCCCTGCGGCCAATGTCGCCCCGGCGCCGGGGCGCGCATCGAATAATGTCAGCACGGGTGCCGCCCCGGCGGAAGAACTGTCGAGCTCGGTCACCGAGATCGCCCGGCAGGTCAACCAGTCCAACGAGATCGCCAGCAAGGCCGTGGGCGACGCCGAGCGCACCAATGCGACGGTGCAGGTGCTCTCCAGCGGCGCGGAAAAAATCGGCGAGGTGGTGCAACTCATTCACAGCATCGCGTCGCAGACCAACCTGCTCGCGCTCAACGCGACCATCGAAGCGGCGCGCGCCGGCGAGGCCGGTCGCGGCTTTGCGGTGGTGGCGTCGGAAGTAAAGGCGCTGGCGAACCAGACGGCGAAGGCGACCGAGGAAATCTCGGCGCAGGTCGCGGCGATGCAGGCCACCACCAGCGATGCGGTGGTCTCGATCCAGGGCATCACCGAAACCATCACGCGGATGAGCGAGATCACCATGAACATCTCGAGCGCCGTGGAAGAGCAGGGCGCGGCGACGCGCGAAATCGCGCGCAACATTCAGTCGGTGGCGGCGGGCTCGAACGAGATCAGCGAGCATATCGGAGGCGTCAGTGCCGCGGCGGCCGAGACCGGCACGGCGGCGACCGACGTGCTCTCCAGCGCGCGCGATCTCGACCAGCAGTCGGGCATGCTGCGCCTCGCGGTGGACGAATTTCTCGGCAAGGTCCGCGCGGCGTAAAACTTCGGGTGAGTCTCGGAGGCCGATTTACAAAGGTGTCGTCCCCGCCAAAGCGGGGACCCAGACCAGACCAACGCCACATTCTGAAATCGCGTCATCCTGAGGTGCGAGCCGCATTTGCGGCGAGCCTCGAAGGATGCGCGGTCGCATGCATCGACATCCTTCGAGGCTCGCAAGAGCTCGCACCTCAGGATGACGATGCTCGCCCGTCGGCCAGATGGGTCCCCGCTTTCGCGGGGACGACATCGTGCATATGCAGAGGGATGACTTACTGCTTCTCGATCTTGGCCTGACGGATCAGCTTCTCCCAGACCACAAGCTGTTCCTTCAGGAACGCGTCGAAGCTCTCCGGCGTGCCGGAGAAAGCTTCCATGCCGCGGCCGGCGAGTTCCTTCCGGATGTCGGGCCGCTCGATCACCTTGCGGATTTCGGCGTTCAGCTTGGTCACGATGTCTTTCGGCATATTGGCCGGGCCGAGATAGCCCTGCCATGAGGTGATGTCGAAACCCTTGACCCCGGCTTCGTCCATGGTGGGAAGCTGCGGCAGCAGCGCCGAGCGTTTCATCGTGGTCACCGCCAGCGCTTTCAGCACGCCCGCATTGACGTGGGGCAGGCCGGTCGGCACGTCCACGAACATCATGGAGACGCGGCCTGCGATGACGTCGGTCAGCGCGGGCGGCGAGCTTTTGTAGGGCACGTGGAGGAGATCGAGCCCGGCCAGCGCCGCGAAGGTCGCGCCGGAGACGATCGCCGACGAACTGCCGCTGGCATAGGAGTATTTGCCCGGCTCCTTCTTCGCCAGCGCGATCAGGTCCGCCACCGAATTGACCGGCAGTTTCGGATCGATCACCAGCATGAAAGGCAAGTCGCCGGTGCGCGCGATCGGCGTGAAATCCTTGATCGGATCGTAGGTCATGTTCTTCAGCAGATACGGATTTGCCGAATGCGAGGTATTGGTGGTGACGAACAGCGTGTAGCCGTCGGGCTCCGCGCGCGCGACATAACTGGCGGCGATCGAGCCGTTGGCGCCGGGCTTGTTCTCGATCACGATGTTGGTGCCGAGTCCGACGGCGAGTTCCTTCGCGATCAGCCGCGTTGTGGTGTCGGTGCCGCTGCCCGCCGCGAAGGGCAGGATCAGCGTGATGTTCTTGCCCGGCGCGGGATAGGGCGTCTGCGCCAGTAAAGGCGCGGCCATAGCAAGGCTGGCTGCTGCGACAAGCATTCCGGCGATCGGCGATCGCAATTGTCTCGCGAACTTCATGTGAAACCGTCTCCCCCTGTTGTGACGCGCGTGTCGTCAGGTGCCGCCGGTAGCATGAAGGCGGACCTGCGCCGTTCGTTCGCGGTCAGACTGCTTGAAGCGGAGGGAAAATGCGAGAGGTCTTGCGCCGCTGCTGCGGCGCATCAATCAGGATCGCGGCCGGGCCGATCCGCGCCGGGATGCCGTGAAGATGCCCGCCAGCACCAGCACGTAGCCGACCAGATGAAACATCTCCGGCTTTTCGCCGAGCAGGACAATGGCCATCACCGAGCCGAACACCGGCACCAGATGAAAGAATGGCGCGGCGCGGTTCGGGCCGATCAGCTCGATGCTGCGGTTGAAGAACAGGTAGGCCAGCGTCGAGGGAAACAGCACCACGAACACGAGTGTCGAGATCGTGAGGGTGTCCGCCGTCAGTGTCTCGCCGCGGGACGCTTCGAACATCACCAGCGGCAGCAGCATCAGCGCGCCGCAGCCGGTGGTAAAGGCCATCAGCGACAGCGGATTGGTCTTCGGACGTTTCGGCATCAGCGCGGAATAAAGCCCGAAGATGCACAGCGCTCCCGCGAACATCAGGTCGCCGGCATTGAGTTCGATCGAGGCGAGCGCCGCGAGATTGCCGCGCAGGATGATGACCAGAACGCCGAACAGCGACACCGCGATGCCGATGGTCTGCGCCCAGGTCAGCTTCACGCGAAACAGGATCAGCGACCACAGTGCGACGAACAGCGGACCGGAGGACTGGATCAACAGCGCGTTCAGCGCCTGCGTGTGCTGCAGGCCCCAGTAGGAGAGGGCGTTGTTCAGGCCGATGCCGGTCAGCGCCAGCATCAGCAGCAGCGGCAGATGACGGCGCATCACGGGCCAGTCGCGCCGCAGATGCGGCCAGGCGAACGGCGCGAGAACGAGGAAGGTGCCGGCCCAGCGGCAGAAGGTCAGGGTGAAGGGCGGGACATGCCCGGCCACATAGCGCCCAAGGACGATGTTGCCCGCCCAGAACAGCGCCATCAGGCTGAGCATCAGATAAGGCTGATTGAAAAGCCAGGCGGTCACGGATGGCTTGCGCAAGGGCGTATCGGCGACGGTCATTACTGTTCTGTGAGAAGGCCGTGGGTGAGTTGTGCCGGATTTCACGTGATCCGCAACCGACAATCCCGGATTGCTCCATTGCGCCGTTCGGGCAGCACCTCTCTCGGCCTGTGAAAGCGTTGCGGATATTCGGCGGGCCATCCGCGTCATTGCGAGCGAAGCGAAGCAATCCAGCTTTTTCAGTAAAAGATATGGATTGCTTCGTCGCTAACGCTCCTCGCAATGACGCGGGTGGGGTCTGCGATCTCTGTGACGGGAGAGGCCGCAGGCTCGCCAAGAGCAATTCCGGCTGACCGGATTTACAGGACATATCAATGATTTGACCTGTGCATCGGGGAAATCCTGCGCCCCTTGGCGCTTGCGTCCCATGCGCGCATCCGTTATCCGGTGACATGCCTCGCAAGCCTTACCCTAGCTGCAGGGCGCTGGAATTCCAGCGGATTTGCGGGTTGCGGGAGATTATCTGGACATGGCCAATGTTGTCGTCGTCGGCGCCCAGTGGGGCGACGAAGGGAAAGGCAAGATCGTCGACTGGTTGTCGGAACAGGCCGACATCGTCGTTCGCTTTCAGGGCGGCCACAACGCCGGTCACACCCTCGTCATCAACGGCAACACCTACAAGCTCGCGCTGCTGCCTTCCGGCGTGGTGCGGTCCTCGAAGCTGTCGGTGATCGGCAACGGCGTGGTGTTCGATCCGCAGGCGTTCGTCGCCGAACTCGACAAGCTCCGCTCGCAGGGCGTCGCCATCACCCCGGACAATCTGCGCGTCGCCGAAAACGTGACGCTGATCCTGCCGCTGCATCGCGAACTCGACGCCATCCGCGAGAACGCCAATAAGGCCACCGCCATCGGCACCACCCAGCGCGGCATCGGCCCGGCCTATGAGGACAAGGTCGGCCGCCGCGCCATCCGCCTGATGGATCTCGCCGATCCGCAGACCCTGCCGCACAAGATCGAACGCCTGCTGACCCATCACAATGCGCTCCGCCGCGGCCTCAACCTGCCGGAAGTGGATGCCGGCGCGCTGCTGAAGGAACTGACGGCGATCGCGCCGCAGGTGCTGCCGTTCGCGGATTCGGTGTGGAATCTGCTCGATCACAAGCGCCGCGAGGGCAAGCGCATCCTGTTCGAGGGCGCGCAGGGCGCGCTGCTCGACGTCGATCACGGCACCTATCCTTATGTCACCTCGTCCAACACTGTCGCGGCGCAGGCGGCGACCGGTACCGGCATGGGTCCGGGCTCCGTCGGCTATGTGCTCGGCATCTGCAAGGCCTACACCACGCGCGTCGGTCAGGGACCGTTCCCGACCGAACTGACCAACGAGATCGGCGAACTGATCGGCCAGCGCGGCAGGGAATTCGGCGTCAACACCGGGCGCAAGCGCCGCTGCGGCTGGTTCGATGCGGTGCTGGTGCGCCAGACGGCGCGGACCAGCGGCATTCATGGCCTCGCCCTCACCAAGCTCGACATTCTCGACGGCTTCGACGAGATCCAGGTCTGTGTCGGCTACAAGCTCGACGGCAAGGAGATCGATTACCTGCCCGCGGGCGAGGGCGCGCAGGCCCGGGTCGAGCCGATCTACGAGACCATCGAAGGCTGGAAGGAGCCAACCGCCAACGCCCGGTCGTGGGCCGATCTTCCGGCGCAGGCCATCAAATACGTCCGCCGGGTCGAGGAACTGGTCGGCTGCCCGATCGCATTGCTTTCCACCAGCCCCGAACGCGAGGACACCATCCTGGTGCAGAACCCGTTCGAGGCCTGAACCCGATCCATCTCGCGCGAACTGTCTTGGGAGATTGACGTTTTTTAAGTACAGCCTGCGTCGAGAATCCTGCAAACTGGACCAGAATGGCCGACTACTACCCGCTCATAGCCCGCGCCATCGCGGGACTTGATCCGACCGCTCCCCCCGAGGCGCGGCGCGCGCTTTACGAGCGTGCGCGGACGGCGCTGATTTCCCAACTCCGCAGCGTGCAGCCGGCGCTGAGCGAAGCCGAAATCACGCGCGAGCGTCTCTCGCTCGAGGATGCGGTGCGCAGGGTGGAGGCCGACGCGGTGCGCCGCGCCGCGGCTCACGAATCCGCAAATCCCGCCGCGCCGCGCGAACGGCCGCCCGCTTCGCCTGCATCGCCGCCACCGCCACAGGGCCGTGCGCCTTTGCCCGCCCGGCGCGAGGGCGGAGCGCGTCCCGGTGACGCCCTGCGGGAAAGCGCCCGCAACGCGCGCGTCGGCTCCACGCAGTCCGCGCCTCCGCGCGGGTCCGGCCGCACGGATGCCGGTGCGTCCGAGCCGCGCCCGCCACGCAATCTGCGCGGCGACCAGCCGCCGCCGCTGCGTCCGCAGCAGGGATTACCGGCCTCTATGCGCGACGTGCGCGCGCACGATCAGAGCATCGATCATACAAGGGCGCTGGACAACTGGACCGAGGAGGTGCGGGCCGGCCGTGTGCATCAGGGGTCCGGCATGCGCGACGTGGTCGCGGATGCCAGCGAACTCGGCGGCGCGACCCGCTCGGCGCGGCGCAGCCAGCAGGTCGCGGACCCGCGCGGACCGTCGCCTTACAGCTACGATGAATCTGCCGAGGAAGCGTCGCGCTATCAGCCGGGCGACAAGTCCCGCGTGCGGATCGCGCCGCGCGACGAGCCGGAGAAGAAAAGGGGCGGCTTTCCGCTCAAGACTGCGATTGCGGTCTGTCTCGGCGTCATCGCGATCGGCGCCGCCGTATGGGGCGCGCCGCGTGCGCTGTCGCTGTATCGTTCGCTGACCAAGCCGGCGCAGCAGCAGCAGGCCGAAGCGCCCAAGGACAATGGCACCCGTCCGAAGATTCCGGATCGCGTTGGCCAGCCCGGCGCAACGCAGATCGCGCCGGTGGCGCAGCGTGTGGTGCTGTACGACGAAGATCCCGCCGTTCCGCAGGGCAAGCAGTATGTCGGCACGGTGATCTGGCGCACGGAAGCCGTGAAGGTGCCTGCGGGCCAGCCGCCGGATATCGGCGTGCGCGCGGACATCGATATTCCCGAGCGGAATCTGAAGATGTCGCTTTCGATCCGGCGCAACACCGACGCTTCGCTGCCCGCAAGCCACACGGCCGAACTGACCTTCGTGCTGCCGCCTGATTTCGGCACCACGATCGCCAACGTGCCCGGCATCCTGATGAAGTCGAACGAACAGGCGCGCGGCACGCCGCTGGCGGGCCTTGCGGTCAAGGTCACGGACGGGTTCTTCCTGGTCGGCCTGTCGAATGTCGAAGCCGACAAGTCGCGCAATCTGCAACTGCTGAAAGAGCGGTCGTGGTTCGATATTCCGCTGGTCTACGCCAACCAGCGCCGGTCCATCATCGCCATCGAGAAGGGCGCGCCGGGCGAGCGTGCGTTCA
>ERZ778022.1664-NODE-1664-length-27806-cov-5.535188_pt1 | contig 27806 bp, 21 predicted proteins | sample MGYA00375752_ERZ778022 | MGnify/ENA primary metagenome ERZ778022 (study PRJEB29350, sample SAMN05389826) | bioreactor metagenome | isolation source: Thiocyanate bioreactor | place: South Africa: University of Cape Town | collected 2014-04-04 ...
TGGTCTTGGGGCCGCCGCCGGGCAGGATCTGGAAACCGCGATAGGCGACCGTCTGGCCGCGCGCCACATGGCCCTCAGTCAGCACGTCGACGAAAAGCGGTTCGGTGAGCGTGGCAAGGCCGGGATCGAAGGCGAGCGCGACGGTGATGACGTCATCGAGCGGGAAGCCGACGAGGCCGAAGAACTCGCGCCAAATGTCGATATAGATCGGGAACACCTCGGCGATCATGTCGAGGACCGGGTTGTCCTTCGCCACTGCCTGCATGTCGGCGATGTCGTCGCGCGTCAACATCGACGTGGCGACGCGGTTGTCCTCGCAGATGTCGAGCGGCACCAGGATCTTGTCGACCTCGGCGTTCAGCACGATGCGCGAGGCCTCGGGATCGGCCCAGATATTGTACTCGCTGACCGGCGTCATGTTGCCGGGCGTCTGGAAGGTGCCGCCGAGCACCAGCAGCCGCTTCAACGCGCCGGCAAGCCGGGGCTCCTGCAGGAAGGCCATGGCGGCGTTGGTGAGCGGGCCGGTGGTGACCAGGGTGATCTCGCCGGGGTTGGCCATGACGGTGTCGATGATGAAGTCGACGGCATGGCCCGGCGTTGCCTGGCGCTTCGGCGCCGGGGCCGGCGGGTTGAACTTCTTCAGCCGCTCGCCGAAGCGCGCGGTCAGCCGCTTCTCGAAATGCACGGGCGCTTCCATGTCGGCCTTGGCGTGGCCGACGATCGGCCGTCAGGCGCCGGCATGCACCGGGATGTCGTCGCGGCCGGCGAGCGTGAGCGTGTTGAGCACCACGTTCGTGACCTGCTCGATCGGCCCCGCCGCGCCGGTGACGGTGGTGACCGCCTCCAGCTTGACGTTCGGGCTGGCTGCGGCAAACAGCACGGCGAGGATGTCGTCGCCGGCTGAATCCACGTCGAGGATTATGCGTTCCATATGCGTGTTGCGTCCTTACCTTGGGAGGGTGTTGTCGTTTTCCGTCGGCTTGTTCTCGACCGAGAGCAGCTTCCTCATGCTGTCGAGCGTCTCGCGGATGATGCGCGGGCGGCCGCGATAGGAGAGCGCGAACAGCGCCACCAGCGCGACCACGTAGGGCACGGCCAGGATGAGGTATGACGGGAAGCCGAAGGTCTGAAGCCGAAGCGAGAAGGCGTCGGCGAAGCCGAACAGCAGGCAGCCGCCCAGCACCTTCAGCGGATCGCCGTTGGAGAAGATCAGGATCGCCACGGCCATGAAGCCGCGCCCCGACGACATGTTCTCGGTGAACATGGTGATGTAGCCCAGCGACAGATGAGCGCCGGCAAGACCCGCGAGCAGACCGCAGAGCAGCGAGGCGATGTAGCGGACCCGGGTGATGGAGATGCCCAGCGCCTCGGCCGCCTCGGGCTTTTCACCGACGACGCGGATGTAGAGGCCGAGCTTCGTACGCTTGTAGAACAGCACCAGAAGCGGCACGGCGATGAAGGCGACGTAGACCATGGGCGTGTAGCCGGAGATCAGCGGCGCCCATGATCCCAACAGTTCTCGGGCCCACGGGATCTGCACCTTGGGCAGGCCGACGATGCCGTGGCCGACGATCGAGCCGCGGGTGCCGAAGATCGCCTTCATCAGCGAGATGGTCATGCCGCCGGCGAGGATGTTGAGCGCGAGGCCCACCACCACCTCGTTGGCGCGGAAGGTGACGACCAGAAGCGCGAAGATGAGCGCGAAGACGAGCGCCGCCGCCACGCCGCACAACACGCCGACAAGGGCCGAGCCGGACCAGATGGAGCCGAGCACCGCGAAGAACGCGCCGACCAGCATCTGGCCCTCGAGGCCGATGTTGAAGATGCCTGCCTTGGTGGTGAAGGAACCGCCGAGGCCGACCAGCAGGATCGGCGCGGTGGTCCTGAGCGTCGCGACCAGAAGCGCGACGTTGAGGAGCTTGTCTAGAACTTCCATCGACGCTCTCCCGCCGTGCTGTCGCCGCGGCGCTTCATCAGCACCTGCGCGGATACGCTGAGGATGATGAGGGCCTGGATGACCGTGATGATTTCGCGCGACGCCGTCGTCTCGACCTCGAGCAGCAGCGAGCCGCTGCGCAGCGCGCCGAAGAACAGCGCCGTGACGATGGTGCCGATGGGCGAACCGTTGGCGAGGAGGGCCGCGATCAGGCCGTCGAAGCCGAAGCCGGGCGCGAAGCCCTCCATGAAGCGATGATGCACGCCGAGCGTCTCGACGCCGCCGGCAAGGCCGCCGACCGCGCCGGAGACGAGCAGCACCAGGAAGCCCTGCCGCTTGACGTCGACACCGCCATATTCGGCGAACTTCGGCGCCGAGCCGACCATCGAGACGGAGTAGCCCTTGCTGGTGTAGCGGAAGAACCAGGCGACGAAGAGCGCCAGCACCAGCCCGATTATGAGGCCCCAGTTGAGGCGCGAGAAGGAGAACAGCTCGGGCAGGTAGGCGGTGGGCAGGATGGGCGGCGTTTCCGACCAGCCGCCGGGCCGCTTGAACAGGAAGATCGTGAAGTAGGAGGTCAGCAGCACCGCGACATAGTTCGACAGGATGGTGGAGACCACCTCGTTGGTGTTGTAGCGGGCGCGGAAGAAGGCCGGGATGGACACCCAGGCGGCGCCGGCAAGGGTCGCCACCACCAGGGCCACCAGCATGTGGAGGCCGGCCGGCAGCGGCAGGTCGAAGCCCACCCAGGCGGCAGCGAAACCGCCGAGGAAGAGCTGTCCCTCGATGCCGACGTTGAACATGCCGCCGCGCAGGCCGATGCAGGCGGCGACGCCGCAGATCAGGATGGGCGTGGTCTGCAGGAGGGTGCCGGCGATCTTGGACTGGTCGCCGAAGGCGCCGCGCAGCAGCGTCATGAACACCTTCACCGGGCTCTCATCCACCAGGATGATGATCACGGCGCCGATGGCGAGGGCGAAAAGGACGGCGAGAAGCTGCCCGTAAACGGCACGCAACCTGTCACTCATGATGCCGCTCCGCCTGTCGCCGGCTCGGCTTCGACACCTGCCATCATCATGCCGATCCTTTCGCTGTCGGCTCCATCGCCCTCGACCTCGCCCATGATCCGGCCGTTGAACATGACCAGGATACGGTCGGCGAGCGTGAGGAGCTCATCGAGCTGTACCGATATGACGAGAACGGCGCGCCCCGCGGCGCGCTGGCGCATGATCTCGTCGTGGATGGATTCCTGCGCGCCGATGTCGACGCCGCGCGTCGGCTGGTCGATGAGCAGGAAGTCCGAGTCGTTGGTGAATTCCCGCGCCAGCACGACTTTCTGGATGTTGCCGCCGGACAGCCGCTTGACGGTGTCCTCCGGGCCGCGCGCGCGAATGTCGAAACGCTTGATCATGTCGACGGCCTGGCTGGCCGCGGCCTTCCAGTCGAGGACGCCGTGGCGCGCCCATGGCGCCTTGGACTGGCGGCCCATCAACAGGTTCGCCGAAATCGAGGCGCCGCCGTCGACACCGCGCACCATGCGGTCGCCGGGAACATGGGCGAGGCCGGCCTCGCGGATCCGGGACGGCGACAGCGTGGCCAGGTCGCGGCCCTTGAGCATGGCCGAGCCATGGCTGGCGGGGCGCAGGCCGGCGAGCACTTCGGCAAGCTCGGTCTGGCCGTTGCCGGCAACGCCGGCGATGCCGACGATCTCGCCGGCGCGCACCGTGAAGCTCGCATCGCGCAGCGCCGGCAGCCGGCGATCGTCGCGGGCCCACAGGTTCTTGACATCGAGCACGACCTCGCCGGCCGTCCTGTCGCGGCGTCGCCGCTCGAAGCTGACATCGCGGCCGACCATCATGCGCACCAGATCGGCCTTGGTCAGCTCGGCCGTCGGGCGCGTCGCGACATGCTTGCCGTGGCGCAGCACGGTGACGGTGTCGGAAACCTCCATCACCTCCTCGAGGTGATGGGAGATGAAGATGACGGTCATGCCACCGGCGACGAAGCCGCGCAGCGTCTGGAAGAGTTCGCGGCTTTCCTGGGGCGTCAGCACGGCCGTCGGCTCGTCCAGGATGATGGTGCGCGCGCCGCGGGCCAGCACCTTGAGGATTTCGATGCGCTGCTCGATGCCGACCGACAGCAGCGAGACGCGCTCGGTGGGGTCGACCCGCAGGCCGAAGCGCTCGGACAGTTCGCGCGTCTTCTCGATCTGCGCTGCATGGTCGATCAGCCCGTTGCGGCGGATCTCCATGCCGAGGAAGACGTTGTCCGCCACGGAGAGCGAGGGAACCAGCTTGAAGTGCTGGTGCACCATGCCGAGCCCGGCATTGATGGCGGCGGCCGGATCGGCCATGACCATGTCCTGGCCGCCGATGCGGATCGTGCCCTCGTCGGGCTGCAGCAGGCCGAACAGGACGTTCATCAGGGTGGTCTTGCCGGCGCCGTTCTCGCCGATGATGGCGTGGATCTCGCCACGGCGCACCGCGATCGAGACGCTGTCATTGGCGACGAAGGCGTTGAACCGCTTCGTGATGCCAATCAGTTCGACAGCCATCTCTGCGGTGGCGGCCGGCGTGGCTGGTGCCGGGGATGGCGACGCTTCGGACACGGAAGCTCCACTGCTCCAGGGCAATTCCAGGAAAATCTACGGTCTGCCGTCTGGAATTGCGTGAAAACAAATTTGAACGAGCCGGCGAACCGGCCCATCCGAAACACGGATTTCAAGAGGACCCGGAGGCTGCACCAGCCTCCGGGCAGGCTCAAGCCTTACTTGGCCTTGGCGATCTTGATCGAGCCGTCGACGATGCCCTTCTTGATGGCGTCGAGCTTGGTCTTGATCTCCTCGGGGATCTTCGGCGCGATGTCGTCGCAGACCTTCACCTCGACGCCGCCCGAAGCGAGGTCGAAGGTGCGGGTGCCGGCGGTCAGCTTGTGGCCTTCTACCTCGTCCTTGATCAGGCTGTAGACGGCGATGTCGCCGCGCTTCAGCATCGAGGCGAGCACGTTGCCCGGAGCCGAGGAGCACATGTCGATGTCGACGCCGATCGAGTACTTGTCGGCGGCGGCGCTGGCCTGCATGACGCCCTCGCCCGTCGGGCCGGCGACGTTGTAGACGATGTCGGCGCCTTCATTGTAGAGCGCCTGGGTCAGCTCGCTGCCCTTGGCCGGGTCATCGAAGGTGCCGGCGAAAACGGGCTTCACGGCAATGTCGGGAGCGGCGTATTTCGCGCCCTGCTCGTAGCCGCCGAGGAAGTTGCGGATGACCGGGATGTCACGGCCGCCGACGAAGCCGATGGCCTTGCCGTCGCCGATCTTGTCGAAGGCGCTGCCCTTGGCCTCGATCATGCCGGCAAGCGCGCCGGCGACGAAGGAGCCCTGCTCCTCGGCGAAGTTGGCGTAGATCATCTTGTCGCTGTCGAGCACGCCGTCGATGAAGACGAAGCGCTGGTTCGGATAGGCATGGCTGGCCTTCTGCAGCGCGTCGACCAGCTCCCAGCCCATGACGAAGATGAGGTCGTACTTGCCGTCCTTCGCCAGGTTGGCGAACTGCTCTTCATAGTCGAGGGCGCGGTTGCCGGTGTCGACCAGCTTGAGGTCGATGCCGAAATCGGTCTTGGCCTTGTTGAGACCGTTGACGATGGAAACGCCGAAGCCCTGGGCGAAGTAGCCGGAGATGGCGGCCACGGACACCTTGGTTTCCGCGCAGGCAAGGCTGACCGAGGCGGCAAGCGCCGCGCCGGTGATAATGCACTTCGAAAGGATGTTTTTCATGTCAGTCCCCTGGTTGAAGGTCGCCCCAAGTGCCGGCCCCACAAGGGGTACCGGAAAACTTGTTGGTGATCATATGACTTTATGAGTGGTCTAATGACCTGTCAATCTGGTGCCGTGCGATGTCCCACGCGCTTGTTTTGCAAACTGCGGCCCGAGACGGCTTGACAAAGCGCCCGGATCGATAATTGTTGATACTCTAACAATTTCGCAATGCCATAGTCGGGAGCAACCGATGCCCAAGCCGGTCGTCAGGAAGTTTGTAGTACAGGTCGAGGAGATTTTTCATGAGGGCGGACCTGCCCGGGCCGAGCCGGTCAAGCGCGGCGCGGTGCTGGCAGTGATCGAGAACCCGTTTGCCGGGCGCTACGCGGAAGAGATCACCGGCTTCATGGAAGACCTCAAGCCGCTCGGGCTTGAAATGGCGGGACGCCTGCTCGACGCGCTCGGCGGCGATGCCTCGAAGATCGAGGGCTATGGCAAGGGCGCCATTGTCGGCGGCGGCGGCGAACTCGAGCACGGCGCGCTGTGGCACAATCCGGGCGGCTACGCGATGCGCGAACTGCTCGGCGGCGCCAAGGCCATCGTGCCGTCGACCAAGAAGGTGGGCGGCCCCGGCGCGCGCATCGACATCCCGGTCACGCACCTCAACGCATCCTATGTGCGCAGCCATTTCGACGCGATCGAGGTGGGCATCAACGACGCGCCGCGCGCCAACGAACTGCTGCTTGTGCTGGCCATGACGACGGGTCCGCGCGTGCACGCCCGCGCCGGCGGCCTGGAAGCCAAGGACATCAAGGGCGAGGACGGCCTGAGATGAGCGTCGAGATCCGTCGAATCATCACCATCGTCGAGGAAACGCGCGAGGAAGGCGGCAAGCCGGTCAATCCGCCGACCCGTCGCGCCGCCGCCGTCGCCGTCATCCGCAATCCGTTCGCCGGGCGCTATGTCGACGATCTCTCCGCGCTCAGCGACATCGGCGCCGAACTCGGCGACATCCTGCCGAAGCGCGCCGTGGCGGCGCTCGGCATACCGGGCGACCAGATCGAGAGCTTCGGCAAGGCTGCCGCCGTCGGCGCCAATGGCGAGCTGGAGCATGCCGCGGCCATCCTGCATCCCAAGCTCGGCGCGCCGTTCCGCGACGTGCTCGGCACCGGCGCGGCGCTCATTCCGTCGTCGAAGAAGCGAGGCGGACTCGGCGTGCCGCTGGACATCCCGCTCGGCCACAAGGATGCCGCCAAGGTTCGCAGCCACTTCGACGGCATGGAAGTGCGCGTGCCGGACGCGCCGCGCGACGACGAGATCGTCGTGGCGATCGCCGTCACCGATTCGGGCCGGCCTCACCCGCGCGTCGGCGGGCTGGCCAAGGAACAGGTCGTCGGCAAGGACGGGCTGATCTGAACCGGACCGGATGCCGCCCGGCGACGGGCGGCGCCCGCCGGACCCAATAGGACGAAGCAAAAACAAAGCGGCCCCCAGATGGCATTTGGGGGCCGCTTTGTCGTTTCAGGGCGGGTACGCGGATCAGGCCGCGACGATCTCGGGTACGCGGATGGCGGGCGGCGTGTTGCGGCTGCGCGCGGTGCGCACCTCGCCGTCGATCATGATCATGCCGATGCCCGGCAGGTTGCCGAGCGCGAGGCTTTCCAGGAAATCCTTGCCAATGCCGCCGGCGGCCTGATCCATGAAGATGAGATCGGCGGCGCGGCCGGCTTCGATGACGCCGCGGTCGGCGAGCTTGCGAACCCGCGCGGTGTTGCCGGTGGCGAAGCAGAAGACCACTTCGGTGGGCACATCGCCGAGCGAGGCCAGGTGGCAGATGGTGCGCAGGATGCCGAGCGGCTGCACGCCCGAGCCGGCGGGACCATCGGTGCCGAGGATGACGCGGTTGAGGTCGCCCATCTCGCGCGCGGTGCGCAGCGTATAGAGCGCGGCGCGCTCGTTGCCGTTGTGAACCAGCTCAAGGCCGCGCTTGCAGCCTTCGCAGATGCAGCGGATCTGCCCGTCGGGCAGGGCGGTGTGGCCGCCGTTGATATGGCCGACGATGTCGGTGTCCGCTTCCAGCACCACGTCGGCGTCGATCAGGCCAGAGCCGGGGATCGAGGGGCCGCCGGTATGGATGGTACTGTTCATGCCGTACTTGCGCGCCCATGCCACCATCTTGCGCGCCGTCGGGCCGTCCTTGACGCTGCCGAGTCCGACTTCGCCCAGCCAGCGCACACCGGCCGTGGCCATCTCCTTGAAATCCTCCTCGGTCATGCCGTGTTCGATTACCGGCGCGCCGGCATGAACCTTGACGCCGCCCGGACGCAGGTTGTCGAACGCGCGCTGCGCGAAGATCGCCATCGCCTTGACGCCAACGATGTCCTTCGGTCGGCCCGGCATGTGGACCTCGCCCGCCGAGATCATTGTGGTGACGCCGCCATGGAGGAAGCTGTCGATCCAGCCGATCTGATTCTGCCGCGGCGTCCATTCGCCGGCCACGGGATGAACATGGCTGTCGATCAGGCCTGGCGCGACGGCGGTGCCGTTGGCATCGACGATCGTTGTCGCCCCTTCCGTGTCCACGTCCTTCGCGCGGCCAATGGCGGTGATCTTTCCGTTTTCGGCCACGATGGTGTCGGCATCCAGAATCGGCTTTTCCAGCGCCCCGCTGAGCAGCAGGCCGATGTTCCGGATCACCAGCTTGGTCGGACCGGCTGCGCTTTTAGGTTCGTCGTGGGACATCGAGATGCTTCCTTCCTGTCACTGCCCGAAATAACTGCAGATATCGACTTGAGCGCGCCTTGACCAAAGGATCAAGTCGGATTATTCATTCGTATACAAATGATTTAGGCGGACTGGTTCCGCCCGCAGCTTCTGCTTTTGTCTCGTCGTTGGCCTTTCAATCGGATCGAGCGGAATGAGCAATTTCAATCAGGAAACGGTTCTGAGCGTCCATCACTGGACGGACAATCTTTTCAGCTTCACCACCACGCGCGATTCATCGTTCCGCTTCCGCAACGGCGAGTTCACGATGATCGGCCTCAAGGTGAACGACAAGCCTCTGCTGCGCGCCTACAGCGTCGCCAGCGCAAACTATGAAGAGAACCTCGAATTCTTCTCCATCAAGGTGCCGGACGGCCCGCTAACCTCGCGCCTTCAGCACCTGAAGGAAGGCGACGAGATCATCGTCAGCCGCAAGGCCACCGGCACGCTGGTGATCGACAACCTGACCTCTGGCCGCAATCTTTATCTGATCGGCACCGGCACGGGCCTAGCGCCGTTCCTGAGCGTGATCAAGGACCCCGAGACCTACGAGCGGTTCGAGAAGGTCGTGCTGCTGCACGGCTGCCGTCATGTGCGCGAACTGGCTTACGGCGAACTGATCACCGAGAAGCTGCCGCAGGACGAGATGATCGGCGACATGATCCGCGAGCAGCTGATCTATTATCCGACCGTGACGCGCGATCCGTTTCGCAACCGTGGCCGCATCACCGACCTGATCACCTCGGGCAAGCTGTTCGAGGACATCGCGTTGCCCGGCCTCGACTCCGCGCAGGACCGCGTGATGATGTGCGGCAGCCCGGCGCTGCTGGTGGACATGAAAGAGCTTTTGATCGGCCGCGGCTTTGTCGAAGGCAATCACGGCGAGCCCGCCGACTTTGTCATCGAAAAGGCCTTCGCCGAGCGATAGTTGCCGCGCCGGATTGCTGGCGTCTTTTGCCAGGCCGGTTTAAGCTCACGCGAACGAGTGTGTTGCGTGAGGCCTGAAAATGGCGATTTCAGATGGCGGCAGGCACGAGGCGTTTTGGCGCCGCATGCCGTTACCTGTCCTGGATGCAGATGGTGTGCTGGCAGTGCTGGCACGGCGGGCGATGTTCATTGCCGGCGTCACGCTTTTTTGCGCAGCCTTCAGTCTTGTCTATGTTCTGCTCGCGGCTCCGAAATATGTCGCGTCCGGCCGCCTGTCTGTCACCACCGATTTTCCTGTGAAGGCAGTCGCATCTCGTGGCGTGCTCGACAAGGTTATCGCGCGCGAGAAGCTTGAATCCGATCCGATCTTCGGCGCGAAGCCGAAAGGCTTGCTGACAGGGCTGCTGGTCCGCGCAGATCTCATACCGGAGGATTCGCAGGTGCTGGCGCTTCATCGCCTTGAGCGCGCGGTGACCGTGACGCGCGGTGAGGGGGCATCGATCGTTACGGTGAATGTCGCGACGGCGGATCGTGAGACATCGGCACGGGTAGCCAATGCCCTCATGGATACCTTGGTCGAAGAAGCATCGGTTTCGCGGACCGAATCCGCGGTGCGCCCGGTGTTGCCGAGTGATCCGTCGCTGGAGGCCGCGCAAGCGCGCTTGCGGGATGCAGAGCGGAATTATGAGGCATATCGGCAGAGCAGTGGCACCGCCGATGCGACGGGTCCATCGCAGATCGATAAGCAGATCGGTGAATTGACCGCTCAGGCGGCCGCTGCCGAGGCGAGAGCCAATCAACTCCGCGCGTCGCTAACCCAGATCCAGCGTGCGCGTGACAATGGCGACTTCGATGCGATTCCGGGGGCGCTGCGGAGCAGAGCGTTTCAGTCTTTTAAAGGTCGTTACGCTGTAGCAAGGCGGATCGAAGCTGAACTCAGCGAGACGCTCGGGCCTCGGCATCCAGATTTGAAGTCGGCAAGGGAAGACGCGGCGGATGCACGGCGCTCTCTCGATCAGGCCGCCGGAGATATGGTCAAATCGACCACCGTCGAGCTGGAAAGGGCGCGTTTCTCTGCAACGCATTCCAGAAAGCGACTGGATGATGCACGAAAAGAATTTGCCAACGCAAGCACAGCTTCGGCGCGCGTCAAAGAATTGGAACGAGCGGTCGAAGAAAACCGCGCAGCCTATCAGGCGGCGTTATCGCAATCGCGCGTGCGAGAGGAACTGCCGCGATCGGACGGCGGAGCCGTTCGGATATTGAGCCGCGCGATGCCGCTGGCGGAGCGAAGCGGGGCATCTCCGGCTCGTGTGCTTATTGTCAACATTCTGTTCGGGCTGGGCCTTGCCATCAGTCTTGCGTGGCTGCGCGAGCTGATGGAGCAAGGAGCGCACGCTTCATCCTGACAATATAAAAGCAGCGCCGCTGCGATGGGGACCGGCGATGCATCCCGCGTAACGCGCGGGACGCAAAAACCTCATCCGGTGAGAATTCTGAGCATCATGTCATTCTTGTCGGACAGGTGTCATGTCACCTTCAAACTAAGCCGTCACAAAGCGCCCGGGTTTCACCAAGGGGTGCGTGATGAGCGAAATGACAGTCAATTCCGGACATGCAGATGGTGCCTCCATCGAACCGGCTTCCAGGCCAAATCTCGACAAGGGCTTTAACCCGCTGACGATGATCCTGTTTTTCGGGATCCTTGCCACCGGTTTGCTGTTCGTGGCCTATAGCATCTATGTGGATGTGGACGCGACCGGCACCAAGGTCACGACTTATCTGCCCTATATGTTGCTGTTCGTGGCGCTTCTGATCGCGCTCGGCTTCGAGTTCGTCAACGGCTTCCATGACACCGCGAACGCCGTGGCCACCGTCATCTATACGCGCTCGCTGCCAGCTGAATTCGCGGTGATCTGGTCCGGTTTCTTCAATTTCCTGGGCGTGTTGCTTTCGAGCGGCGCGGTGGCATTCGGCATCGTGTCGCTGCTGCCGGTCGAATTGATCCTGCAGGTCGGCTCCAGCGCCGGTTTCGCCATGGTGTTCGCCCTGTTGATCGCGGCCATCATCTGGAATCTTGGCACCTGGTACTTCGGGCTTCCGGCTTCCAGTTCCCACACGATGATCGGTTCGATCATGGGGGTCGGCATCGCCAATGCCCTGCTGCGCGGACGTGACGGTACGACAGGCGTTGACTGGTCGCAGGCCGCCGGCATCGGCAAGGCGCTGCTGCTGTCGCCGCTGTTCGGCTTTGCTCTCGCTGCCGTGCTGCTCTTCGTGCTGAAGACGGCGTTGCTGAAGGCGACCCCGGCTCTGTTCGCGGAACCGAAGGATAATCAGCCGCCTCCGCTCTGGATTCGCGGTATTCTGGTTCTCACCTGCACGCTGGTCAGCTTCTTCCATGGCTCGAACGACGGTCAGAAGGGTATGGGCCTGATCATGCTGATCCTGATCGGCACGGTGCCGACCGCTTATGCGCTGAACCGCGCGTTGCCGGAATCGCAGGTGGCGAAATTTTATCAGACTTCGGAAGCCGCATCGAAGGTGATCGCGGCGAAGGGCGCGGGCCACAGCATTATTGGCGATCCGCGTCCCGCAGTGACCCGCTACGTGGCCGAACATCACATCACCGAAGGCACTTTCCCGTCGCTGGCCGTGCTGGTGAAGGATGTCGGTGAGCAGGTGCAGAAATACGGTTCGTTGAATAAGGTGCCTGCGGAGGTCGTCGGCAACACCCGCAACGACATGTACCTGACCTCGGAAGCGATCCGGTTCCTGACGAAGGACAAGGAAAGCGAGCTGACGAAGGAAGATATCGCGGCACTGGACGCCTACAAGGCCTCACTCGACAGCGCGACCAAGTTCATTCCGACCTGGGTGAAGATCGCCGTCGCCATCGCGCTCGGTCTCGGCACTATGATCGGCTGGAAGCGCATCGTCGTGACCGTGGGCGAAAAGATCGGCAAGACCCATCTGACCTACGCGCAGGGCGCCGCCGCGGAAATCACCGCCGCGGCGACGATCGCGGCGGCTGATGGTTACGGACTTCCGGTTTCGACCACGCATGTGCTCTCGTCCGGTATCGCTGGCACCATGGCGGCGAACGGGTCGGGGTTGCAGTTGTCGACGATCCGTAACATCGCGCTCGCCTGGGTTTTGACTCTCCCGGCCGCGATGATCCTGTCCGGTGCGCTTTACTACATCTTTTCGCACCTGTTCTGAGGACCGAGGGGCTGCCGCTTACGCGGCAGCCCTTTCTTCCAGGTTTGATAGTCTGGAAAATAAAACAGCCCGCGCCATCGGCGCGGGCTGTTTTTCGCTTTCAAGTTTGAACAATTTCGGGTGTGCCTGACGATCCGGTAAAGGATACCGGATCGTCAGCCGGTTCGGCTTCTACTTACGCGGTCAGTAATCTTTTTCGCGATGCACGTCGTGAACGACAATGCCCTGACCGGCTTCCGGCATGGCCAGCCAGTCCCTGCGCTTCAGGGTGCGTCGGGTATCTTCCAGCCCGCTCAGCCAATGCTCGCGCATCGAGGTCGCAGAGAATTCATGATCCTTGGAATCGCCTTCATAGGCCTTCTGCTGATAGATCATCTGCAGGATAGTGATTTCGGGAAGATCGGCGAAGCGGTTGCGCAGTGCGCGCTCATGGTCGGAGAGCTGATCTTCCGGAATTTTCAGCAGTGCCTTGTAAAAATCCGTCTTCAGATTGTTCATGCGCTTGTAGACGTCGGTATTGTAGCGCGTACGCGACGAGTACATGATGTCCTTGTGACGCGCCATCACCTCCTGAATGTCTCGCGGCAATGGACCGCGCGCATTGAACAGGTCGACCTGGAAGACCAGCGAGTTCATTTTGTCTTCCTGGTCCAACAGGTGCTGCAGGGGCGTATTTGACACGATGCCGCCATCCCAGAAATGATCGGTCCCGATCTTGACCATCGGCAGGGCAGGCGGCAGCGCGCCACTGGCCATCACATGTTCAGGCTCGATGATTTCCTTCTTGTTGTCGAAGTAGAGAAAGTTTCCGGTCAGGACGTTCACCGCGCCGACGGCGAAATGCATCTTGCGTGAATTGATCAGATCGAAATCCACCAGTTCGAGCAGCGTCTCTTTCAGCGGAGCCGTGTCGTAATAGCTCGTTGCGGTTTTCGCGCCCGCCGGGCTGAACCATGGATTGAGATCGTGCGGCTTGAAGAAACCCGGCTGGCCCATGGTGGTAGTCAGGAATGAACTCGTCAGGTTGCGCGCCTTGCGATAGATGTCGCCGTCCGGGGTGTAGTGCCACACTTTTCGGCCGGTGATGCGATCCCAGAAGGTGCGCAGCCGTTCGAGGCGCCGCTCCGGAGGATTTCCCGCGATGATCGCGGAATTGATCGCGCCGATCGACACGCCGCACACCCAGTCCGGCTCCATGCCTTCTTCATGCAGCGCCTGATAGACACCCACCTGGTAAGCGCCAAGCGCGCCACCGCCCTGAAGAACCAGGGCGACGCGGTCGCAGCGGTCGGGTCGCCAGTTGCGTGAAGTCGATGTTTCGGAAGCAGGCGTGCGCGCGTCCATTGTCTCACCCATGATCAGCACGGTTTGAATTGCGCGCAGAATTCAGATCAGCGGTGACGCTGGTGTGACATGCGACACTCGCCGTCGGAAAATGCTTGACGTTCTCTTTCGAGAGACAAGGCGGCCGATGCGTTTGTCACGCGCCTGACGGATAGCTCTCACATCCCTGTCAAGGAGGCCCGCTAGCTGTTGCCCGTCGTAATTCCTGCTGCGCCTAAGCCGTACTTCCGGTCATGGATGCAGTGTCGATTTCAGCAGCTCAGATCGGTTGTCAGCATGTTGTCCGGAAAGTCCGCCATCGTCACAGGATCCACCAGCGGGATCGGGCTTGGTATCGCGCGCGGGCTTGCCGCCGGCGGCGCGAATATCATGCTTAACGGCTTCGGCGATCCGGCTGAGATCGAAACCATCCGCCGGGACATCGCGGACGAGCACAAGGTCAAGGTACTGTACAACCCGGCCAATATGACGGTCCCGAGCGAAATAGAATCGATGATCGCTCTGGCCGAAGACGAATTCGGCAGTGTCGACATCATCGTCAACAACGCCGGTATCCAGCATGTCGCGCCGATCGAAGATTTTCCGGTCGAGAAATGGGATGCGATTCTGGCGATCAATCTCTCCAGCGCCTTCCACACCACGCGGCTGGCAGTCCCGGCCATGAAGAAGCGTTCTTGGGGCCGGATCGTCAACATCGCCTCGGCGCATGCGCTGGTGGCGTCGCCGTTCAAATCCGCTTACGTCTCCGCCAAGCACGGTATCGCCGGTCTTACCAAGACGGTCGCGCTCGAAGTCGCCGAGCATGGCATCACCGTCAATGCCGTTTGTCCCGGTTATGTGATGACGCCGCTGGTCGAGAAGCAGATTCCGGAGCAGGCCAGGGCGCGCGGCATTACCGAGCAGCAGGTGATCTCTGATGTTCTGCTGGCCGCGCAGCCGACCAAGCGTTTCGTGACTGTTGAAGAACTTGCAGCGCTGGTCACGTTCCTCTGCACCGACAATGCGAAATCGATCACCGGCACGACGCTTCCCGTCGATGGCGGCTGGACCGCTCACTGAAAGGATACGTCACGATGCGCAAGGCAGACGTTCTCAGGCTTCCTTCAATGCCCGCAGCCGGTCCGAGCTATCCGGCCGGCCCGTATCGCTTCATCAACCGGGAATTCCTGGTCATTACCTATGAGACCGATCCCGATCTGATCCGCGCCGGATTGCCTGAGCCGCTGGAGCCGATCGCCCAGCCGATCGTTCATTATGAGTGGATCAAGATGCCGGATTCGTCCGGTTTCGGCAGCTACACCGAGTCCGGCCTTGTGATTCCGGCGCGTTTGCATGGCGAGGACGTCAACTTCGTCTCGCAGATGTATCTCGATGACGATCCGCCGATCGCCGCAGGCCGCGAAATCTGGGGCTTCCCGAAGAAATACGCCCATCCGAAGCTTGAGATCGTCAAGGACACGCTGACCGGCACGCTGGAATATGCGGGCCAGCTCGTTGCCATGGGCACCATGGGCTACAAGCACGAGGCACAGTCCGGGAGCGACGATGCCACGCTGGCGACGCTTCAGAAGACGCAGATTAATCTGAAGCTGATCCCGGGCGTGGATGGCCGTGCGGAGGTTGCGCAGCTTGTCGCCATCAACCTCACCGACATTACGGTGAAGGGATCATGGTTCGGCCCGGGCCGGCTGCATCTCATTCCGCACGTCAATGCGCCTGTGGCGGATTTCCCGGTGCGCCGCGTGATCGGTGCCAAACACTTCGTCGCCGATCTGACGCTGCCCTATGGCCGCGTCGTGCACGATTACAACAAGGACAGCGACGATCTCGCGGAGGCGGCAGAATAAGCGTCGCTGACACAAGTCTGTAGCACGTATGTCATCAAAATGAGCTGGTATCCCGGTGAGCAGAGAAGGCCGACCGGGAGCCGTGAGCAGTCTCGGACGGACAGGGGCGTATCGTGCGGGCCGATGTGTTGACGACTGCTGACATTGCGGCTGGGCCGCTGCCAGCGATTGAGCCGGTTCCGGGTCTGGTGTGGGCATTCCGCATTCATTCGGACGGAAATGCTGAATCGATCAATATCGAACAGCCGCTCGATCTGCGTGGTGATGGATTGCTGTGGCTGCATTTCAATCTCGCGGACCAGCGTGCGGACAAATGGCTTGCCTCGGCCGATCTCGATATTCCTGCGATGGGCAGAGCGCTGCTGCTGTCGCGGGATAATTTTCAGCAGATTCACGCCGCCGACGATTGTATCTATGGCGTGTTTTCCGATCTCGTTCGCGCCATCGATACGGTGACCGAGGAAACCGGCTATCTCCACTTTGCGATGACGGAGCGTCTGCTCGTCAGCGGGCGGCATCATGCGCTGTGCGCGGTGGATGCCACGCGGCGCGTGCTTGAAAGCGGCCAGCGCATCGCCAGTGCTGCCGACCTGCTCGAGACTATCGTCGAGCACGTGGCGGAGACGATGGAGCGCGTGGCTGAGAATGTCGCCACGAAGCTCGATACGATCGAGGAAAAGGTTCTGTCGGACGACGACAGCGATTTACGCCGCGACTTGGGGCGACTGCGACGGACCTGCGTTCGGCTGCATCGTCAGCTTTCGGGACTTCTGCTGATCTTCCGCCGTCTCGATCTGCAGACGGCGAACGCTGTGAAGCCGGGGTTAAGGCTTCGCGCCGGAAAGCTCGCACAGCGGCTCGATTCGCTGGATCATGTGGTCGTGGAAATGCGCGAGCGCAGCCGGCTACTGCAGGAAGAGCTTCACCTCAAGATCGAGGAGCAGACCAACAAGAGCATCCATCTGCTCTCGGTGCTCACCGCGCTGCTGCTGCCGCCGACATTAGTGACCGGCATCTTCGGCATGAACACCAAAGGGCTGCCGCTGACAGAATCGGAGGGCGGATTCCTCACCGCCGCCGTACTGATTATCGCCTCGTCCGCGCTGGCCTATTTCATCATGAAGCGCTTCGGCATTGTCAGATAGTCGGAGCGGGCGTGACATCCATTTTGTATGGCTTGGCACGGGCCTTCGCAATTTTTGCGGCTATCCCGCTTTGCTTTTCGGGCATCGCACTGGCCGCGGATGACAAGCCGCAGGCGAGCGCGAGCACAAGCAAGACCCAGCGCGAAATTCTCGCGGACTGGGGTCTCCAGTTCAATGCCACTTACATCGCTGAAGTGTTCGGCAATGTGTCGGGCGGCATGCGGCGCGGGTCGATTTATACGGGCCGCCTCGATCTCGGCGTCGATGCCGATCTCGAAAAGATCGTCGGATGGACCGGCGCGAAGTTCCACGCCAACATGTTTCAGATCCACGGGCAGGGATTATCGCGCGATTATATCGGCAATCTGATGCTGGTCAGCGGCGTGGAGGCTTTGCCTTCGACACGTCTTTATGAGCTATGGATCGAGCAGTCGCTGTTCGACGGAAAGCTCGCCGTCAAGGTCGGACAGCAGCCGTCGGACATTGAATTCATCGACAGCAAGTACGACGATATCTTCACCAACTCCGCGCTTGGCTGGCCGGGCATCACGGGCATCAATCTTCTCGCCGGAGGTCCGTCGCCGCCGCTGGCGGTGCCGGGCGTGCGCATCAAGACGCAAGTATCGGACAACATCACCGCCTATGCGGCGATTTTCGATGGAGACGCGGCACCGCCGGACAGTGTTGTCGATCCGCAGATCGCAAATCCGCACGGCATTCTGTTTCGCGTCAACGATCCGGCCTGGATGATCGGACAGCTCAAATACGGCTTTCAGCTTGGCGAGAATAATCTGCCGGGCACCATCACCGGCGGTGCCTGGAAGCATCTCGGCGAGTTCTACGATCAGCGCTATGCCACGGGCGGACTTGCGCTCGCCGATCCTGCAAGTACGGGCGTGCCGCGTAATCTGCGCGGCAATCAGGGAATCTTCGGCGTCTACGAACAGATGCTGGCGCGTGCCTCGCCAGGCTCGGACAAGGGCGTGGGCTTCTTCGTGCGCACCTCGATCAGCCCGTCGGATCGCAACCTGATCAGCTTCTATCTCGATGGCGGCTTCCAGTTCACCGGTTTCAGCGAGGCGAGGCCGAACGACAAGATCGGGGTCGCGATGACTTACGCGCGCATCTCGGATGCCGCGCGGGCCGCCGATCGCGACGTGCAGGCGTTCACTGGCACGCCGTACCCGGTGCGCGATTTTGAAGCGGTCTTCGAGATGACATATCTGGCGGAGGTCCAGCCGAACTGGACGGTTCAGCCGGTTTTTCAATATGTCTTCCATCCGGGCGGCGGCGTGGTCGATCCCAACGATCCGAGCCAGACCAGACGCATCAAGGATGCTGCGGTGTTTGGTCTCCGCAGCACTTTTAACTACTGAGGTTAGCGTCCCTTGAAGTTCGCCGGGCGGCGTTCCTCGGTCGATTTCACGCCCTCGGCAAAATCCTCGGTCTCGCGCAGCCAGGTCTGTTCCGCGAGTTCGTGATCCGTCTGCGCCCGGACGCGATCGGCAAGTCCCGCGCGCAGGGTGGCGCGGGTGGACATCAGGCCCAGCGGTGAATTCTGGGCGATCTCGCTGGCGAGGTTAAACGCCGCCGCTCGCACCTGATCCTGCGGCACGATCACATTGGCCAGTCCCATCCTGAAGGCTTCTTCGCCGGTGACGCGGCGGCTGGTGTAGAACATCAGCGCGGCGTTGTTCTTTCCGATCAGTTCCGGCAGCGTGATGGTCAATCCGAAGCCGGGATGGAAGCCGAGCCGGGTGAAGTTGGCCGCGAAACGCGCCTCGGGGCAGGTGACGCGGAAATCCGCCGACACGGCAAGGCCAAGGCCGCCGCCGATAGCCGCGCCATGAATTGCGGCCACGATCGGCTTCTTGTTGCCGTAAATGCGAACGGCTTCGCGATAGAGGTCGCCGGTCGTGCCGTCGCCGGACGCGGCGTCGCCTGAGAAACCTTCGGGGCGATTGAAGTTCGCGCCGGCGCAGAACGCCTTTCCTGTTGAGGCGAGCACGACCGCGCGCGCGTTCATGTCGTTATCGATCTCGCCGAGCGCGTCGGCGATCTGCCGGATCAGCGCGAGATCGAAGAAATTCAGCGGCGGTCGCCGGATTTCGATCAGCGTGACATGACCGTGTTTTTCGACGCCGATGTCGGTGAAGCCGCTCATGAGTTTTCCTTTTTCATGTTCTGTCGTTTAGCGCAGACCGAGCCCGCGCGCGATGATGCCGCGCAGCACCTCCGTGGTGCCGCCCTGGATGGTAAGCTTCGGCGCAGTGCGGGTGGCGAAGGCCAGTTGCTCTTCGAGCGTGCTGTGGTTCGCGGCCTCGGTATCGATGAAGGCGGCCAGATCGCGCACGCGATGCGGCAACTGCTGCTCCCAGATGGTGCCGATATCCTTGACGATGGAGGCTTCCACCACCGGCTCCTTGCCGGCCTGCAGCATGCCCGCGACGGAGACCGACATGCGGCGCATGGTGTGAAGCTGCGCCACAAGGCGTCCGACGCCTTCCGCGCTCCGCGTATCCGGGTTCGGTCCCAGCGCGCGGACCAGTTCAGTCAGCACGTAATAGGTTTCCAGGAAACGCTCGGGCCCTGAGCGCTCGTAGGCCAGTTCGCTGGTCGCCTGTTTCCACGCGCCGTCGATCTCGCCGAGCGCATGGTCGTCGGGAAGGAAAAGGTCCTTGAAGACGACTTCGTTGAATTCCTTCAACCCGCTGATCTGCTCGATCGGATTGACCGTAATCCCGGGTGCTTTCATATCGACCAGAAACTGCGTCAGGCCGTGACGGCGGTTCTCCTTGGTCGGCGGCGAGGTGCGGAAGATCGCCAGCATGTAGTCCGCCATATGCGCGGACGTGGTCCAGATCTTGGTGCCGTTGATCAACCACCCGCCGTCGGTCTTGGTGGCCTTGGTCTTGGCAGCGAACAGATCCGAGCCGGAATTCGGCTCGCTCATGCCGATGGCGAAGCAGACTTCGCCGCGGCAGATGCGCGGCAGGATATCCATCTTGATGCGCTCGTTGGCGTATTTGAGCAGGACAGGACCGCTCTGCCGGTCGGCGACGAAAAAGCGGCGCGTCGGCGCGTTGGCGACACGCATTTCCTCGGTGATGACATAGCGCTCGAGGAACGAGCGCTCATGGCCGCCATATTGTTTCGGCCAGGTCATGCCGATCCAGCCGCGCTCGCCGACCCGGCGGCTGAACTCGAGATTGTCGGCATCTTCCAACAGCGGCTCGTGGGGATTGAACGTACCTGCTGCGATTTCCTCAGCGAGGAAAGCGCGCACTTCGCCGCGAAGCTTTTCGCATTCTTCGGGCAAGCGGATCTGATCGAAACGAAGCGCTGCGGTCATCGGATTGTCCTTTCAGCGCGAGGCCACAAGCGGCCACAGATCATCGGCGCCGCGCGTGGCCACCAGCTTGCCAAGCTCGTTGGCCCAATAGCTCTCGTGGCCGAAGTCGTCCCGCCACGCCAGCGAACGCAAGGTGTAGCGATGCAGGATGTGCTCCATGGAAAAGCCGATGGCGCCGTGAACCTGATGAGCGATGGCGGTGCCTTTCTCGGCGGCTTCCGCGCAGCGGATCTTGGCCGACGCGGCTTCGAGAAATATGGCGTCATCGAACGATGTCGCGTTGGCAATGGCATCCGCCGCCGAACCGGCCGCAGCGACCGCTGCCGCCACCTCGCCGGCGAGTTTCGCAAGGTTGTGCTGAACCGCCTGGAATTTCGAAATCGGCTTCTCGAAGGCGACGCGCTCATTGGAATAGCGCACCGTCATGTCCAGCATGGTTTCCAGCGCGCCCGCGATCTGCAGACTGCGCAACGTTGCTCCCATCAGCATCAAGGTTGTGGGTGTGAGGTTTTCCGGCGCGAGCTTGGCGGAGACGGGTTTGACCTGCTGAAACACGACAATGCTCGACGCATCGTTGCCGAGGTTCGCGCCAGCTTCGATCTGGCAGGCGGACGCTTCGACCAGTGCAATGGTGAAGCCCTTTGTCCCGGATGCGATGACGGCGAGATGATCGGCCTCCGAAGCATATGGCACGCCGCGCACGCGGCCGGTCAGCAGTCCGTCCGCATCGATAGTCACGCGATCCTGTGGGCGGGCGGGTGCGACAGTCATTCGACCCGCAGGGGAGGGCAATCCGGCCTGCGACAGCAGCCAGCCAGCGAGCATTGTTTCGACCAGCGGAACAGCGATGGCGAAACGGCCCGCAGAATTGGCGACACTGAAGCCGTCCGCGAGGCTTGCACCCGACCCGCCACAATCCTCCGGCACCCACGTCAGCGTCAGGCCGGATTCGGCAAGGGTGTCCCAGAGCGCCGTTTTCCAGCCGCTGTCTTTGGCGCTGTTGATGCTTTGCGCGTCGGCGAGGTCGGTAAAAATGCGCTCGGCGGTTTCCGCAACAATATTGTCAGTCAAGCCAAGCCACCCTTGTCCGATGCGCGCCTTTGCGGTCGCCTGTGTTTTTGCAGTGCACCAAATTCTCCGCTGGATGCCGAGCGTCAGATTCCCCAGTCGGGAAATTGAATAAAGGCTGATTGTTGGCGGCTGTCAAAATGACCGTAGAGGAGGGCTGGCGCATGCCTCGCATGCAAGCCGCGCCTGTATCCTTGCGTGCGACCACGTTGGCCTTTCGCTCCTGTCGCAACGGCGATACGATCCGCATATATCGGCGAGGGCCGGTCTACCGACTTATCGATCGTATGATCGATCCACCCATCATCGACGCATGACTACGGCAGTTAAGGATACGCCATGACCAATCGTATGCAGTTCTATATCGACGGCGCCTGGGTCGACCCGGCCGTCAAGAAGACCATTCCGGTCGTCAATCCGGCGACGGAAGAAGTGATGTACGAGATCGCGGTTGGATCGAAAGCCGATGTGGACAAGGCCGTCGCCGCGGCCCGCCGTGCGTTTGAAACGTTCTCGGTGACCAGCCGCGAAGAACGCGTGGCGCTTCTGGAAAAGATCATCGCGGCCTACAAGGCCCGGATGAAGGACATCGGCGCTGCGATTTCCGACGAGATGGGCGCGCCGCTGCCGATGGCGGAAAAGATGCAGGCCGGCGCGGGCCTTGGCCATCTGATGTCCACCCTCGATGCCCTGAAGAAGTATGAGTTCGAAGAGACGATGGGCTCCGCCGTGCTCGTGCGCGAGCCGGTGGGCGTCATCGGTATGATCACGCCGTGGAACTGGCCGCTCAACCAGATCGCCTGCAAGGTCGCGCCTGCGATCGCGGCGGGCTGCACCATGATCCTGAAGCCGTCGGAATATACGCCGACGTCCGCGCTGATTTTCGCGGAAATTCTTCATGAGTCCGGCGTGCCGAAGGGTGTGTTCAATCTGGTCAACGGCCTCGGTCCCGATGTCGGCGCAGCGATGAGCGAGCATCCCGGCATCGACATGATTTCCTTCACCGGCTCGACCCGCGCAGGCATCGACGTCGCCAAGCGTGCGGCCGATACCGTCAAGCGTGTCAGTCAGGAATTGGGCGGCAAGTCGCCGAACGTCATTCTCGACGACGCCGACCTGCAGAAGGCCGTCACCGGCGGCGTGGCGCACATGTTCAACAATTCCGGCCAGTCGTGTAACGCGCCGTCGCGCATGATCGTGCCGCAGAACAAGATCAAGGACGTCGCGGCAATCGCGAAGGCTGTCGCGGACAAGACCAAGGCAGGCGATCCGCGTGCCGAGGGCACCACCATCGGTCCGGTGGTCAACCGCATCCAGTGGGACAAGATCCAGGCGCTGATCAAGAAGGGCATTGACGAAGGCGCCACACTGGTCGCCGGCGGTCCCGGCTTGCCGGAAGGCGTCAACAAAGGCTTCTATGTCCGCCCGACGATCTTCTCCGATGTTACCAATGACATGACCATCGCTCGCGAGGAAATCTTCGGCCCGGTTCTCGTCATCATGGGTGCGAAGGATGAAGACGAGGCGGTGAAGATCGCCAATGACACGCCTTACGGTCTTGCGGGTTACGTCTCGGCCGGAACGGTCGAGCGGGCGCGCAAGGTCGGCCGTCAGATCCGCGCGGGCAATGTGAACCTCAACGGCGTTCCGAACGAGCGCACCGCGCCGTTCGGCGGCTACAAGCAGTCGGGCAATGGCCGCGAGTGGGGCAAGTTCGGTCTCGAGGAATATCTCGAGGTGAAGGCGGTCGCGGGTTTCAGCGCGGCCTGACCCTGACAATCTTATGCGCCGGTGCGGCACTTGCGAGTGCTGCGCCGGCGTTTCTGTTTGCGGCCTTATCTTGAGCAGCTGATACGATTTATGGCGATCATAGAAAACGACCGGAGAGCATCATGGACTACGTGAAATTTGGCAGGACAGGACTTGATGTCTCGCGCCTTTGCCTCGGCTGCATGACGTTCGGCGTTGCGGAGCGCGGCAGTCACGCCTGGACGATGAGCGAGGAGGCGAGCCGCCCGCTGATCAAGCAGGCGCTCGAACTTGGCATCAATTTTCTCGACACCGCCAACGTTTATTCGGACGGAACATCGGAAGAGATTGTCGGCCGGGCGATCCGGGATTTCGCGCGGCGCGACGAGATCGTTCTGGCAACCAAGGTGTTCAATCGCATGCATCCCGGCCCGAATGGTGCGGGACTGTCACGCAAGGCGATCTTTGCCGAAATCGACAACAGCTTGCGTCGGCTCGGCACCGACTATGTCGATCTGTATCAAATCCATCGCTGGGACTACGGCACGCCGATCGAGGAAACGCTCGAGGCGCTGCATGATGTGGTGAAGAGCGGAAAGGCCCGTTACATCGGCGCATCGTCGATGCATGCATGGCAGTTCTCCAAGGCGCTCTACACGTCGCGGCTCAATGGCTGGACCGAATTCATCAGCATGCAGAACCATGTCAATCTGCTGAACCGCGAAGAGGAGCGGGAGATGTTGCCGCTCTGCGCCGATCAGAAAATCGCGGTCATGCCGTGGAGTCCGCTGGCGCGCGGCCGCCTGACCCGTGCGTGGGACGAGGTGACCGAGCGGCAGAAGACCGACGAATTCGGCAAGGGTCTCTACACGCAGTCGGTGGATTCGGATCGCAAGATCGTCGAGCAGGTCGCGGCCATTGCCAAAGCGCGCGGCGTTCCACAGGCGCAGGTTGCGCTTGCATGGCTCGTGCAGAAGCCGGGAATTACCTCACCCATCATCGGTGCATCGAAGCCGAACCATCTGACCGATGCGGTAGCCGCGCTATCGCTGAAACTGACCGCGGATGAAATCGCGGCGATGGAGGCGCCTTATGCGCCTCACCACGCTGTCGGTTTCAAATAAACGGAACGGAGAAATAGCGGATCGCCCGATCCGCTATTTCAACGCGCTCTGAACCGCCGTGCCGATGGCTGCCAGTCCTTTCGCGATATCGCCTGTGATGTGAAGCCGCAGCGCGCGCCGCCCACGTTCGGCCAGCACGCCGAAATCGCCGCGTGCCTGCGCGGCTTCGATCACGCCGAAGCTGGTTTTCTGTCCAGGCACATCGAGATCGGCGGCGCTGTCCGCCGTGATCTGAAGAAACACGCCGGTGTTCGGTCCGCCCTTATAGGCTTGTCCCGTCGAGTGCAGGAAGCGTGGTCCGAAGCCGACGCAGGTGGCGGCACGTTTGCTATCGCGGATCGCCATGCGGATGCTCTGCATCGCCACGATATTGGTGTCGTTGCGATCGAGATAGGCGAGGAGGGCGACATAGTCGTTCGGCTGGACACGGCCGAGATGCGCTTTCAGCCACGAGGCGAGATCGCTACCCGCGCCGGCTTTGCGCAACGCTTCGGCGTTGGCGGCATCGGTATAAATTGCGATTGCGCCGTTTGTCGCGACAGCAGCCTCTGCGGGCAACGAACCCAATGCCTCGAACGCCGACGTCAATTCGCGTGTCTTGATCTTGGCTGCTTCGACGTCGGGCTGATCGAACGGATTGATGCCCATGACCGCGCCTGCAACAGCGGTCGCGATCTCGAAGCGGAAGAATTCCTGTCCGATATGGGCGGGGCTCGTCACCTCAATGCGGACCACCGGATGACCCGCAGCTTCCAGCGCCGCGAGCGCCGCTTCGCGCGCCTTGTCGGTATCGTCGCTGAGGCGCAGATCGATGAAAACACGATCGTTGCCATAAATCTCCGGTTGGCCGAGTGTTTCGCCTTCGAGCGGGATCAGCGCCTTACCGTTCTTTCCGGTGGATTCGGCGATCAGCTGCTCCGCCCATGCGCCGAAATCGGCGATGCGCGCCGAAGCCGTCAGCGTCAGCTTGTCACGTCCGTGTTTGGCCGCAGCCGCAAGCGCAAGGCCGAGCTGCACGCCCGGATTTTCCGCAGGCGGAACGTCGATGCCGCAGGAGCGAACCATGCCTGCGGTGAGCGTAAGAAATTCCGCGACATCGATCCCCGCCGCAGCCGCAGGTACCAGTCCGAATGGAGACAATACCGAATAGCGTCCGCCGATGGTCGGTTCGCCATAAAAGATCTGCGCGAAGCCGCGCGCGGTCGCGACTTTTTCCAGCGACGAGCCGGGATCGGTGACGGCGACAAATTGCTCGCCTGCCTTCGCGCCCGCGCGGACGAAGAAGTATTCCATCAGCGCGTTAGGCTCGGTGGTCCCGCCGGATTTGCTGGAGACGATGAATAGCGTCTTGTCGAGCTTGATCGCCGCTTCCGTCCGGCGCACCTGCGCTGGATCGGTGGAATCCAGAATGCGCAGTTTCGGAAATCCCGCGGTCTGCCCGAATGTCTCTGCAAGAACTTCCGGCCCGAGGCTGGAGCCGCCCATGCCGAGCACGACGACGTCAGAGAACGCTTTGCTTTTCACCCAGCCGGAGAACGCCACATAGCGCTCCACCTCGCTTTGCTCGCGCGCGACGACGTCGAGCCACCCGAGCCACTTGCTTTCGTCGGTATTGGTCCACACCGACGCATCGCGCTGCCACAGTGCGCGAATGGTGCCTTTTGCGCGCCATGTCTCCGCCAGCGCCTTCGCATCCTTTTCGATTTCCGCCGGCAGCTTGAGCGTTTGTCCATCGATCCGGTTGCCGAGGATGGCGGCGCGCTTGTAGGCGACCGCGCCGAGCAGCTTATCGAAGGCTTCGGCGAACAGTTTCACGCCGTCGTCCACCAGCGAGTCCGTGATGGCGCCGAGTGAAATGCCGGATTTGGCGAGGTCGGCAAGGACACGTTCGGCGTCCGCGACGTTTTCTTCCAGGCTGTCGCGCGGCTTGCCGTGATCGCGGAAGGCGTCGAGCGTGGCGGGCGGCACGGTGTTGACTGTGTCCTGACCGATTAATTCCTCGACATATAGAACATCGCTGTAAGCCTTGTTCTTGGTCCCGGTCGAGGCCCACAGCAAACGCTGCACCTGCGCACCCTTGTCGGCGAGCTTTTTCCAGCGCTCGCTGGCGATCACTGTCTTGTAGTGCTGATAGGCAAGCTTGGCGTTGGCAATAGCCACCTTGCCCTTGAGCGCTTCGAAATGCTTCTTCTGATCGCCGTTCGCGGCGGCAATCTTCGCGTCGAGCTGGCTGTCGACGCTGGTATCGATGCGGCTGACGAAGAAGCTGGCGACGCTGGCGATGCGCTTCGGATCGCCGCCGTTCGCGATGAAGGTTTCGAGGCCCGCGAGGTAGGCTTCAAGAACCTCGGCATACATCTTCTGCGAGAACAGCAGCGTGACGTTGATGCTGATGCCTTCGGAGATCAGCGTGCGGATGGCGGGAATACCTTCGGCCGTTCCGGGTACTTTCACCATCAGGTTGTCGCGGCTCACGGACTTCCAGAGCCGCCGTGCTTCGATAACCGTGCCCTCGGTGTCGCGCGCCAGATAGGGCGAAACCTCAAGGCTGACATAACCGTCTGTGCCCTTCAGTTCGTCGTAAACGGAATGCAATGCATCCGCCGCGCGCTGAATGTCTTCCACCGCGAGCGTCTCATAGAGGTCGCCCACCGACCGGTCGCGCTGCTTGAGCAGGGCCGAGATCGCGCCGTCATATTCGTCGCTGCCGCCGATCGCCTTTTCAAAGATCGATGGATTGGACGTCACGCCGCGCACGCCGTCCTGATCGACCAGCGCGCGAAGTTCGCCATTGGCGATAAATCCGCGCGCGAGGAAGTCGAGCCAGATGGCCTGGCCGTGAACGGTGAGAGCTTTGACTGGATTCATGATCTCTTCTGGACGTTGGCGAGGGCGGGACGGCGACACGTTGTCGTGCAGCCGGGATTTGTCAAAGAGTTCTTTCGAGGAAGGGCGCACCTCGATCATCTTATGGGTCGATCAACACAAGGCCATGTCCGTAAGTTCCTGGCCAAAGAAGGTGGGACCATAAAGCATCGAGGCGCGTGTCTTATAGAGCGTGAAGTTGGATCTCGGGAGCTTTCAGCGGCGTAACCGGAGGGGAAGGATTTCCGCCTTCTGATTGCCAGAATAGGAGGAATCTCTCCATTTACCGGCTCATGGGCAAGATTGTCCTTAGTTTTTCAAGGGTATAGACCGGTTTCATGACGGAGCATAGATATCGGGAAATTTCCTTCTCCCGTGACCGGATTTCAGGAACTTCGCTATGCCCGCCATTTCCATCTCCGCTGGTTTCGCCATTGGCTTCGCCTTTGGTGTGGTCGGACTGCTCACGGGCTTTTGCCTGATGAGCAGCCTGCGCGACTGGTGGACGGCGAATGACGGGCGCAAGGTCCGCAGCTACGCGGTGGCGCTGGCTGTCGCGATCCTTGGCACGCAGTTCGTCGCGGGCGCCGGTCTCGTGGACATTGCGAAGTCGCTCTATCTCCAACCTTCATTCTCCGCTCCGTTGCTCTTCGTAGGCGGCCTCCTGTTCGGCATCGGCATGGTGCTGGCGAATGGCTGCGCGTCGCGCGC
>ERZ778022.1668-NODE-1668-length-27753-cov-4.829627_pt1 | contig 27753 bp, 26 predicted proteins | sample MGYA00375752_ERZ778022 | MGnify/ENA primary metagenome ERZ778022 (study PRJEB29350, sample SAMN05389826) | bioreactor metagenome | isolation source: Thiocyanate bioreactor | place: South Africa: University of Cape Town | collected 2014-04-04 ...
CGCTTCTCACGCACTCGTTCCGCCATGTTATCGGCGGTCGATTGTTTCGGTCATGGTCCTTCGCTAGCGTCCGGCTCACAGTAACCCGGCCAAGCGAACGAGAACCATGCTGCAACAGATATTTCTGACGACCATCATCCTTCCGCTCGTTCTTGGCGTGCTGCTTTCCATTGCCGGCAACGGCCATTCCTTGGCTCGGCTCGCCTTTACAGCATTGGCTATCCCGGCGGCCGCAGCGCTCGTCAGCATGGCGATCGAAGGCGTGCCGCCGCTGCCGCCCGTCGCCGCCAAGCAGAAATTTCCGCTGCTCTTGATCGGCGCCGGCATCGTCTTCGCCATCCTTTCGTTCGTGCTGAAACAGGGTTTTGGCAGACTGGTGGCGATCATCCTTGCCGTCATCTCGCTTGCCATTCCGGCCTGGTGGCTCGGCCGCAACGTTCTTGCCGCCAATCCGGTCAAGGCAACGACGGTGGCAATCGTGCTGGTGATCCTGGCGGTGCTGCTGGCGCTGTTTTCTGCAAACCGCAACGGCCAGACGCGGCAATCCGCTGCCGCTGCCCTTCCGGCAGCCCTCCTGTGGACGGCGATCGCCTCGGCGCTGGCGGCGATTTTCGGCGGTTATATCGGCATGGCGCAGATGAACGGCGGCCTGGCGGCCCTCTTCGGCGGATGGCTGCTGGTCCGCTACGTTTCCTACCTGCGCGGCGCCGACGATGCTTTCGCGCTGACCGGAATGGCGGCCTTCGCGGCGATCTGGACGGCAGCCGTGTCGCTGGCGATGACGGTGCTTTTCGCGCCGAGCGCCGCACCGGCAGCACTCGTCCTCGCAGCCCTGCCGCTGGCCGTCGCTTATGCGCTGCAGGCCCGGGGCGTCGACCTGAGCGGCCAGCCCCGCTTCCTGCGGCCGCTGGTTTCCGGCGTCATCACCGCTGTTCCGGCCGTCTGCGCCATTCTGATTGCGGCCCTGCTCCAGGCATGAGGCCGCCCGTCGTCCGGGTTTTCCCGGCAACCACAGCCCCAAAGGGCATATGATAGGAGAAACTGATGAAACTTTCGGGCCTTATTGCCGCCGTTGCCGGCGTTCTCATGGCTGGTTCGGCTTTCGCCGCCGATGCCTATGACATCGACCCGGCCCATGCCTGGGTTGGTTTCAAGACCAACCATGCCGGCTGGGCGCATGCCCATGGCGCCTTCAAGACCGTCTCCGGCAGCATTTCCTTCGACAAGGAAGACGTAACGAAGAGCAGCGTCGAGATCACCATCGATGCCGCCAGCATCGACACCAACGACGACAAGCGCAACACGCATCTGAAGAGCCCCGACTTCCTCAACGCCGAGGAATTCCCGCAGATCACCTTCAAGAGCACGGCAATCGAAAAAACCGGCGACAAGACCGCCAAGGTCACCGGCGACCTCACGTTGCTCGGCACCTCCAAGCCGGTAACCCTCGACGTGACCTGGAACGGCGAGTCGCCGCTGCCGTGGGATGCCAACACCATCAAGACCGGTTTCTCCGCCACCGGCTCCTTCAACGGCGTCGACTTCGGCATCACCAAGATGGCCGATTTCGGCCTTGGCCCGGACATCGCCCTCGATATCGACGTCGAGGCGGTCAAGAAGTAAGCATTTCCGCAGGCAGGACAGACAGGCGGCCGGATCTGACGATCCGGCCGCTTTCTTTTGCGCACAAAAACCCCCGCCGGCGGCGGGGTTGATCGGTGGGCCAGGAGCGCCATCCGGAGATGGCGCCGCCAGCTTTGATTATTCGGCGCTGTCGTCGGCCTTCTTCTTCGAAGCGGCCTTCTTCTTCGGAGCAGCGGCTTCTTCGCCTTCTGCAGTCTCGGCCTTGGCAGCCTTCTTCTTCGGCGCAGCCTTCTTTTCGTCAGCCTTTTCCGAGCCTTCGGCTTCGTCGTCGGCCAAAAGCTCTTCCTTCGTTACCTTCTTGTCGGTGACGTCGATTTCGGAGAGCAGGTGGTCGACGACCTTTTCTTCGAACAGCGGTGCGCGCAGCGAAGCGGAAGCGCCCGGCGTCTTGCGGAAGAAATCGAGGATTTCCTTTTCCTGGCCCGGGAACTGGCGGAGCTGCTCATAAAGAGCGCGCTGCATTTCTTCGTCGCTCACCTGGATGCCGGCCTTCTCGCCGATTTCCGAGAGAACGAGGCCGAGGCGAACGCGGCGCTCGGCAAGCTTGCGATATTCTTCGCGCGCCTTTTCTTCGGTGGTGTCTTCGTCTTCGAAGGTCTTGCCGGACTGGGCGAGATCGGTGTTGATCTGGCGCCAGATGTTGTCGAACTCGGCGTCGACCAGACGGCCAGGAGTTTCGAACTGGTAGACTTCGTCGAGCTGGTCGAGGATCTGGCGCTTCACCTTCTGGCGGGCGACGGACGAATACTGGCTTTCGATCTGGCCGCGAACGACTTCCTTCAGGCGGTCGGCGGATTCGATGCCGAGCTTGGAAGCCAGGTCGTCGTTGATCTCGACGGCGCCGGGAGCGGCAACTTCCTTGACGGTGATGTCGAAGGTGGCTTCCTTGCCGGCGAGGTTTGCAGCCGGATATTCGGTCGGGAAGGTGACGGTGATGACCTTCTCGTCACCGGCCTTCAGGCCGACGAGCTGCTCTTCGAAGCCCGGAATGAAACGGTTCGAGCCGAGAACCAGTTGGGCATCTTCGTCCTTGCCGCCGTCGAACGGAACGCCGTCGACCTTGCCGAGGTAATCCATGGTGACGCGGTCGCCATCGGCGGCCTCGCCGTTCTTCTCCTCGTAGGAGCGGGCGCTCTCGGCGATCTTCAGGATCTGCTCGTTGACTTCCTCATCGGCGATCTCGACGACTTCGCGCGTGACCTTGATGCCGGCGGTCGACTGGATCTCGATCGGCGGGATGACTTCGTAAGACAGGGTGAATTCGAAATCGGCCTGAGCGGACAGGATCTTGTCGGCTTCTGCTTCGTCTTCGGTCATCTTGACGTCGGGCTGCGTCGCGGACTTTTCACCGCGCTCGGACAGGATCGACGTCGGCTGGTCGCGGACGATCTCGTTGACGAGCTCGGCCATGATCGACTTGCCGTACATCTTCTTGAGATGCGAGACCGGCACCTTGCCCGGACGGAAACCGTTGATACGTATCTTGTCCTTGGCTTCCGCCAGGCGCTCGTTCATGCGAGCTTCCATGTCCTTGGCCGGAATGACCACCTTGATTTCGCGCTTCAGCCCTTCAGCGAGCGTTTCGATAACCTGCATCTTCTTACCTTTTATTTCAGGGCGGCCGTGCTCAGACAGCCGTTGGTTTCAATGAGCACGACGCCGGAATTCAGTCTTCCCGGGCGCGGTACCTAAGCAATCCACTGGCATTCCGACGAACAAAACGGCGCGGCCGGTCCACCTCCGAACCAGCCGACTGCCTCTCTCTTCGCCGCCACGGCATATTTTGGTGCGGGTAGAGAGACTTGAACTCCCACGCCTTGCGGCACCAGAACCTAAATCTGGCGTGTCTACCAATTTCACCATACCCGCGTTCCTGAACCGCATGACACTGCTGGCGCATGAGGCCGTCCGGAGCGCGGCGTCTCTATATCACCCGTTCGCCCCGGCGCAAAGGAAAAATGAAGCTTGGATGACGGTGAAAAAGCCTCTTTTTTGGCCTGCCGCCTCAATAAAGAGGCTCGTCATAGACCGGCTTGCCATCCATCAGCAGACTACGGATCTGCGCCTTGCCGCCGGACGACACGCGGGCGGCAATTGTCAGCGCCTGCTCGTTGCGGGCCTGCTCAAGCGCCTTGCCCTCGCCTTCCGGCACATAAAAGCGCTCGATGCCATACTGCACCTGAAGACCGCTATCGGAGTACGGCGGATAGAACTGAAACGGCAATGTCTTCAGCACGACGTTTCCGTCCGTCGGCTCCAGGCGCTCGAAGGACGCTTCCCTGACGGTCCAGAATTCGTCTGCTCCCTTGGCAAGCCTCACCCAGAGCACAGCCTTTTCAGCCTCTTTCGGTTGCGGCCCGACGATGGCCGAGCCGGGAACGATGGATGCCTCGTAGTTGAGGACGACATAATCGCCGCGCAGCAGGTCTCGCGGATCGACCGGAGCAGTCTTCAGGAGAATTTCGGTGCCGGACCGGAGGATCGCCGCACGGCTGCCGATGATGTAGCCGAGGATACCGGTCTGCAGCACGCAGACGGCAAGTGCTGCAAGAAGAATGCGGGAAAACCGGGTCATGCCTTCACCTCCGCCGCCCTGCCGGCAAGGCGTTTTTCAAGCTGGATGACGGCCCAGGCCGTAAAGCCGACCACCAGGCCCGAGACGAGGAAGAGGCCGGAGGTACCGATGATCGAACCGACGGTCATCGACGAGAGATACAGAATTTCGCCGGCAAAGGCGATGTAGCCGAGATACCGGACGACACCATTGTCCCGTCCGCACACCGCAATCGAGGTGACGGCGGCGATCATCGTCAGCACGCCCACCACCAGGCGGCCCATCGATTCGTCATATTCGATGTGCAGCAGGCCAAGGCCGATCATGCACAACAGGCAGGTATAGAAGGCGGGCGCCGCGCCGGCGCGTTTTGCCGCCGGATAGAGCGGCGACTGCGGCAGGCCCGACAACAGGAAACCGACGGCGCCGACAATGGCGAGCAGGATGGCGGTCGGCACGCTGTCATGGCTGACATAATACCAGACCAGCCAGGCCAGCATCAGCAGGTAGGCGGGATGGCGCACCTTCCCGGCCTTCGTGTAATAGACAAGCCCCATGACACCCAGCGCCATGGCCGGCACGACGAGCGCCGGCAGCAGGTTCCAGTCGAAGTCGAAATCGCTGCCGAGAGAGATGAAATAACCCCAGGCGAGAAAGCCGGTGATCGCCGCAAGCGCGCCGGAGCGGAACGCAGCCGCCGAAAACGCCGCCGCCGCGAACCAGGCCATCATCATGTCTGAGGCATCGCCGGACAGGTGGTACATCTGGCCGATCAGCGACATCGCACCGCCGAAGGTCATCGTGCCCATGATCAGGCTGGCCGCCGCCAGCCCATTTCGACCACGCGCCAGAAGAAGCGCTGCCGCACCGTGAAAGACCCAGATCAACCCGACGAGCGTGCCGACGCGCACGAGACGCGGAATAGCCTCCCAGTTCGAGGCAACCAGCATCAGGATCGCCGCCGAGATCAGCACTGCAGCCAGGATCACCAGGAACTGGCCGACGCTGAAACTCGACTCCCGCGAATCCAGTTCCTTGAGCAGGCCGTCGGCGACAGGACGCGCGATCAACCCCTTCTCGACCCAGAGCCCGAGATCCCTCTCCAACCTGCCACGATACATTCCGACCCTCCGCACGCCGCATCGGCGCCTTTCCTCAGAACGCGCCATGCAGGCTTTATATTCGCCGATCGCACCGCTGTCGCCATGGCGGACGAACGCAATCGCAAACGCCAGACAAGCCATGCATTCGACGCATGACTTCCATGTGTATATTGCGCTGCACAAAACAGGGCAAAATAGCCTATGGTTCTTGTGTCGAGCGGCAGCGGAAAGAGCCATGACGGCTCTGTCATCTGCGGACCCGGGACGCTTCCCGGAAACAGCAGGACGCTGCCTCGACACAACAAGACTTTGACAGCGGCAATTGTCGCGAAACGGTTTCGGAGCGGCGCACTCCTCCTCCCAGCGCTTCTCCGATTGGACTGACGGCACTCCTCCTCCCAGTCGTCAGTCAAACCAAACACGCCCACCGGACCTCCTCCCCCGGTGGGCGTTGTTGTTTTTGCCCCTGCCTCAGCACCCTTGCCCCGCTGCGTCCTCCCCGGCCGGCCGATGCCGCCGCAAGCCTTAACCGTGCCTTAACCAGTGTGGCGGAAGTGGCGACGAATGCTTACAAAATGGTCAGCAAAAAGGCGGAAAACCCGCCCTGAAATGCATAAGGCGCATAGGTGACATGTGGCATTGGCTCTTTTGGTTTTTTGCGCCGCAACATATATTCCTCTCATCGAATTGAACGGCGCCGAAGGGCAGCCGGCAACACTGAGGAAAAGGGGTAAGACCATGAACATCGCACGCAGCTTCAATTCTTGGCGCAAGTATCGTCAGACCGTTACCGAACTCGACCGCATGAGCAACCGCGAACTGCACGACCTCGGTATCGACCGTTCCGACATCCGCCGCGTTGCCCGTCAGGCCGTCGGCTTCTGATTATCGCTCCTCCGGCCCTGCCGGAACGGAGTTCGAAAAACGCCCCTGGCACCCGCCTGGGGCGTTTTCGTTTGTGCATTTATTAATCGCCATTCACACATGCGGCGCAAATAAGATGCCTACTTTGCGGCCTCTGGTGAATTCTTGGACATTGCACTGCACAAATGCATAGCAGTCGCTCGTTTTTTGCACTGCACATTTTTGTTTTACAAGCGTATAAAGTGGTCAATCGCTGATGCGGAAAACACCGCAAGATCAGCAACCCAACAAGACTAGAGGAAACGACCATGAACCCGCTTCGCATTGCCAAGAACTGGATCTCCTACCGCCGCACGCTCGCCGAACTCGGCAACCTGTCCAATCAGGCCCTGACCGACATCGGCATCACCCGCTACGACATCCGCAATATCGCTTCCCGTTCGTTCCGCTAATCGCGGATCCTGATTTCGGGAATGCCCAAAACGGCGCCATGTTGGCGCCGTTTTCGTTTTTGACGCAAAAATCACCGAAGCGCCTCCGACGCTTACCGGACAATCAGGCTCCTTCTCACCGGAGCAGACGGGAGTGACGGCCCTGGAGGCCGGCACGGGCTCTGGCCCCTGCCCGAACGAGACAAGCGGGCCGGCACTGGCCGTTTTCTCCCCGCAGAGATTGGAACCGGCAGGCGGGCGTGATAAGCAGCCGCCATGACAAACGCACCCTCCCATTCCCCCATCCACATCATTGGCGGCGGCCTCGCCGGCTCGGAAGCAGCATGGCAGATCGCCGAAGCCGGCATCCCCGTCATCCTGCATGAGATGCGCGGCGTGCGCGGCACGGACGCCCACAAGACCGACGATCTCGCCGAGCTCGTCTGCTCCAATTCCTTCCGTTCCGACGACGCCACCAGCAATGCGGTGGGTGTCATCCATGCGGAGATGCGGCTGGCGAACTCGCTGATCATGGCCTGCGCCGACAAGCACCAGGTTCCGGCCGGCGGTGCGTTGGCGGTGGATCGCGACGGGTTTTCGGCGGCCGTGACGGCCGCGATCGAAAACCATCCGCTGATCGAGGTCAGCCGCGAGGAAATCCGCGGCCTGCCGCCGAAGGAATGGGATCTGGCGATCATCGCCACCGGCCCGCTGACTTCGCCGGATCTGGCCGCCGCCATCCAGGCGGAAACCGGCGCCGACGCGTTGGCCTTTTTCGATGCCATCGCCCCGATCGTTCATCGTGACAGCATCAACATGGATATCTGCTGGTATCAGTCGCGCTACGACAAGGTCGGCCCCGGCGGCACGGGCCGGGATTACATCAATTGCCCGTTGGATGAAACGCAATATCACGCCTTCATCGATGCGCTGATCGCCGGCGATACGGTCGGCTTCAAGGAATGGGAAGGCACGCCCTATTTCGACGGCTGCCTGCCGATCGAGGTGATGGCCGAACGCGGCCCCGAAACCCTGCGCCACGGGCCGATGAAACCGATGGGCCTGACCAATTCGCACAATCCGACGGTTAAGGCCTATGCCGTCGTGCAGCTTCGCCAGGACAATGCGCTTGGCACGCTCTACAACATGGTCGGCTTCCAGACGAAGCTCAAATACGGCGCCCAGGCCGATATCTTCCGGATGATCCCCGGCCTGGAAAACGCCGAGTTCGCCCGCCTCGGCGGCCTGCATCGCAATACCTACATCAACTCCCCGACCCTGCTCGATGGATCGCTGACGCTGAAGACGCGGCCCGGCCTGCGGTTCGCCGGCCAGATCACCGGCTGCGAAGGTTATGTGGAAAGCGCCGGCATCGGCCTGCTTGCCGGCCGGTTTGCCGCTGCGGAGCGCAAGGGCGAAACCATCCCCCTGCCGCCGGCCACCACGGCTCTCGGCTCCCTGCTCGGCCATATCACCGGCGGGCATATGGTGAGCGAAGAAGAGCCCGGGAAACGTTCGTTCCAGCCGATGAACATCAATTTCGGGCTGTTTCCCGAGCTGGAACCCGGCTCGATCGTCAAGCCGGAAGGCGTCAAGCGGTTCCGTGGCAAGGACAAGACGATCATGAAGCGTCAGCTGATCTCGAAGCGGGCGCTGGCCGATTGCGCCCGCTGGCTTGGAAGGGCCTGACGTCTATCAGTGCTGCGCCGATGGCCGGGCAAGATCGATCTTGTCGGCCATCGCCACCAGGTTGCCAAGCAACCACAAGGAAACCTCGGCGGCATCCTCGGCGGAAGCGAATTCGAACTGGCCGCTATGCACCGGCGTTTCGGTGAACTCGATGATCAGGCCCTTGCCGCTTGCCGTGGGGCGAACACGCGCCATTCCCGGCTCGATCAAATGGCAGGAATAATGGCCGCGCATGTTGCGCATGAAGCCGGCCTTGTTGTCGTGCAGGCGAACGAAAACGGTGTTGCCGTCTTTCGTCGTATGCAGGTCGCGGATGGCTTCGTTCGGGAAAGCGCGCCCGAATTCCATGATCGCCAGCCCCATATCGTGCAGATTGTCCTCGGAGGTCTGCTTTGTCATCCGTGTGGTCACGAATGCAAAGACCACGACGAGCACGACAACCACTCCCCAAGCCACCAGACCCAAATCGCATCTCCTTGCAAGCCGGCGGCACAGGCGCCGCTCTCGGCGGTCTGATAACCGTTGAAGCTTGCGCGGATGTGATGGCTGCATGTGCCGCGCCGGAAATCCACCGCCAAACGCCGCGCCAGCGGGGATTTCATCGCATTTCGCCGATAAATTGGAATTGAGCAGCTAGAATCGTTGCCGGAAAGTTGCCCGCATCAGCCGCAACTGTCTCAGCCATTGCGGTGCCTGCAGTGAACGGTCGAACAGCGATGCGCCGGCGCGTTGCGCCTTGCGCAGGACCGGTTCCGCCAAAGCCACAGGCAGGAAGGCCGGAAATGTCGAGCGCGAAAGGCTCGCGGCCCGGCGTGCCTTGGCGAGGTGATCGAGCCCCAGCCCGGCAAAGGCATCGATGGCAGCAGCGATACGCGCCTTGTCCTCACCCGCCAGAAACGCAGCCGGGTCGAGACCTGTGGCGGCCAGCAGATCGAGCGGAACATAGGTCTGGCCGCGCCGTCGGTGCAGCGGCATGAGCAGCAGCAGGCCGGCGATCGCCTGCGCCACGCCCGCATGTCCGGCCGCCTCGGCCGATTGTGCCGCGGCGTCGGCATCGAGCACCAGGCTTGCCAGTTGGATCAGCGCCGACGCCGTCTCGCCGGCATAGCCTTCGAGCGCGGTGCGGTCCTCCATGGGGTCGTCATAGAGGTCGAAGATACGCGCTTCCGTCATCGCCACGAAGGTTGCGCGCGGCAGGCGGTAGCGCTCGATCGTCGTCAGAAGGGCTGCCGCGAGCGGATTGGCTTCGCTGGAACCGTGCGCCTGCCCTTCGAGCAGGTCGCGCCAATATTGCAGCCGCACCTCGCCCGGAAGCGGCTCGTGCACCAGATCACGGATGCGAGCAAGTTCGGCGGAGAAGGCGTAGATCGCCGCGAGCTGGCCGCGCCTGTCCTCCGGCGACAGCAGGCAGGCGAGATAGCGGTCGCGATCCGTGTCGCGCAACGTCGCCAGGCAGATATCGAAATTGGCTTGTTCGGACACGCTCAAGCGATTGCCTTGCCGGATCAGACCGCGATCAGCGCGGCAGCGACGGCACGCGCTTCGGAGAGCATGATGTTGAATGTCCGCACCGCAGCCCCGGTGCTCATCGGATCGGACGCAATGCCGCGCGCCTTGAGCGCCGCCTTCAGCGCCGGCGGCAGAAGCCGCAGGTTGGCGCCGGTTCCGACCAGCAGCACCTCGATATCGGCCGCCTCGTCGAGAATTCGCTGGAAGTGATCGACCGTCAACGGCGTATCGACGGCCATCTCCCAGCCATGGATGCCGGAAGGAAGGCAAAGGATAGACCCGCGATGCGACATGTCGGCGAAGCGGAAGCCGCCATTGCCGTAACTGTCGATCGGCGCGCGGCCGGGAAAATGCGCCGCGCGGATTTCTATGCCCTTTGCCATGAAACCTTACCTGCCCGCTGGAAAACCAGCGGTCCTTATTCCTTGCCGCCTTCGGTCTTGACCGGCTCGCCCTTGACGCGGACTTCGCCGATGAAGGCGCGGACGACGCGGATGCGCACGCCTTCGGCGACTTCGACTTCAACTTCCTTGTCGTCGATGACCTTGGTGACCTTGCCGACGATGCCACCGGCCACGACCTGGTCGCCGCGACGGATGCTCTTCAGCGTCTCTTCACGCTTCTTGGCCTGGGCGCGCTGCGGACGGATCAGCAGGAAGTACCAGACGACCATCAGCGGTACGAAGAGGAACAGCATTTCCAGGCCCGAGCCGAAAGCGGAAGGCGCTGCGCCGGTTGTCGATTGGGCGAATGCCTCGGTGATGAACATGAAAAACTCCTTGAAACTTCTGGAACGACCGGGCTCTGGGCCATCTTTCGTCGGGTGGCCGGAATATAGTTGCGCACCGGGCGAATGCAACAAAAACAGCCGGAGACAGTACCGATTTCCCGCCTCTTAACCTTTTCGACCCGCAAACGCCATGCTACCCGGCTGCGAATTGCCGGGATAAGCCCCGGGGAAACGGTAAATATCGAAGGAAGAGCACCATGGGTCAAAAGAAGTACGACGCTCTGATCGCTGAAATCCGCCGTCTCACCGATGCCGTCGAGCGGCTTGCAGGGCCGGCGGCGGCCGAAAACGACTGGGCGGTCGCCGATTGTTTCGTCTGGGCGCCGGCGCGCCAGCATTTGCAGCCGATTGCGCGCCCCAATCGCGTCGCCTTGTCGCTGATCCGCGGCGTCGACCATGTCCGCGATATCCTGCACGAGAACACCAGCCGGTTCGCCGAAGGTTTCCCCGCCAACAACGTGCTGCTCTGGGGCGCCCGCGGCATGGGCAAGTCTTCGCTGGTCAAGGCGGTGCACGAGGATGTCAGGCGCGAAAGCGGCGTGTCGCTAAAACTGGTCGAAGTGCATCGCGAGGACATTTCCAGCCTTCCCGTGCTGCTCGACATGCTGAAGGGCGTCGATCACCGCGTCATCGTCTTCTGCGACGACCTGTCCTTCGATCACGACGATACCGCCTACAAGTCGCTGAAGGCGGCGCTGGACGGTGGCGTCGAGGGCCGGCCGGACAACGTGCTGTTCTACGCCACCTCCAACCGTCGCCACCTGCTGCCGCGCCACATGATGGAAAACGAGCAGTCGACTGCGATCAACCCGTCGGAAGCGGTGGAGGAAAAGGTGTCGCTGTCGGATCGTTTCGGCCTCTGGCTCGGCTTCCACAAATGCAGCCAGGACGACTACCTCAAGATGATCGACGGTTATGCCGCCCACTTCAACCTCGATATGGATCCGGAAAAGCTGAAGGCCGAAGCGCTGGAATGGGCGACCACCCGCGGCGGCCGCTCAGGCCGCGTTGCCTGGCAGTATATCCAGGATCTTGCCGGGCGCATGCGTGTCCGGATCGGCTGAACGAATGTGAAACGACAAACCCCGCCATCATGACGGGGTTCTCGTATCTTGCAAAATGCGGGCCGAAAGCCGGTCCTATTCGAGGAACGTCATCGGGTTGACCGGCGTGGCGTTCTTGCGGACCTCGAAATGCACCTTCGGCGACTTGGCGTTGCCGCTCATGCCCGAGGTCGCCAGTTCCTGGCCGCGCGTCACCTTCTGGCCGCGTGCGACGTTGAGCGCGTCGGCATGGCCGTAGACGGTCACCGTGCCGTCGTCGTGGCGGACCAGGACGGTGTTGCCGAGTTCCTTCAGGCCGTTGCCGGCATAGATGACCACACCGTTTTCGGCGGCCTTGATCGGCGTGCCCTCCGGAACGGAGATATCGATGCCGTCGTTCCGGTTGCCCTCGACATTGGCGCCGTAACCGGCGACCACCGCACCGCGCACCGGCCAGCGATACTTGCCGATGCCGGTCGTCTCGGGTGCAGCCTCGGTGACGTCGCTCTTCTTCTCGACGTCGGCGACGGTCTGCTTCGAAATCGGGGCCTTGTATTCCTCGGGCTGTTTGCCGGTCGAGGCGGTCTCGACCTTCTTGGTGTCGCCCTTCTTCGTTTCCTTGCCGGTCGGGATCGACGCGGTCTTGACGTCGTCGGCATTGCCGGTGCCGGCCGGAACCTTCAGCGTCTGGCCGATGCGCAGCGACGCGGTGTTCATGCCGTTTGCGGCCTTGAGTTCCTGAACGGAAACACCGGTCGCCTTGGCGATCTTGGCGAGCGAGTCGCCGGGCTTGACGACATAGGCGTCCGTTGCGGCAGTTGCCGCCTTGTCGCCCTTCTTCTTGCCGCCATCGGCCGGCGTCAGCTTGCCGTTAGCGGCGTCGGCGGTCGTCTGGGACTTGTCGCGGCTCGACGACGTGGTCGGTAGCACGGCAACCTGGTCCGGTGTCTTTTCCGGAATGGGGATCTTCTTGTCGGAGGCAAGGTCCGCCGTCTCCGCCGTTTCCTTGGCAACGCTGCGCGGCTTGCCATAGGTCGGAATGACGATCTTCTGACCGGGAACGACGGCGGACGCATTCTTCAGGCCGTTCGCCTGCAGAATTTCCTTTTCCGGCACGCCGTACCGCTTCGACAGGGTCGCGACGGACTCGCCCGGCTTCAGCTTGACGCTGGGCGCATTGAAGGTGGTCCAGCCGCCCTTGGATGTCGTGCCGGTCGTCAGCGGATCGGGCGTGGTCTTTTCCGCCGTATCCTTCTTCGAGGTGGGGAACGGCTGCGCCAGCGCCACGTCGCGTTCGGACTTGGTGGTTTTACCGACGGTCGGATCGGCAAGCTCGGAACGCTGGACCTCGACGGGGGTCGTCGCCATGCGCGCACCGGAACCGTTTGCCGTGGCCGTGCTGATCGGATCGTAGGAAATCTGGCGTTTTTCGGGGAACGGCTGGTTCAGGGCCTCGTCGCGTGTCGACAGCGGCTCGCGCCGCGTATTGACGCCCTGCGCCACATCCTGGGACGGGATCGGAGCTTCGCCATTCAAACCGGTGATGGGACGACGCGGAATCGAGTTCGTCGTGATGTTGTCGGACTTGGAAAACAGTCCGCCGAAACGCGAAACATCGGAACTGCAACCACTGACCGCGCTGGCCAGCAATGCCGCGGCAAGAACACGTACGGCAGACTTTCCGATACTCGGCGATACACTGTGACGCATGAAAACGACCTACTCAATACGCGACTGATACAGGTCTTATTAAAGCGCGTTAGTGTTACCACGCAGTTAAGAGCGCCGGTCGAAACGCCCTGTTTTGACAAATTGATAACCATGCGCAATCTGGAGGATTGCTAAAACGCCTCGAAATCCCGACACTTGCGGCAGTTTGCTCACAAGATCGAGGCGAGTTTGGGGACGATCGGCATATAAGGGACCTCGAACAGGTCGTCGCGCTCGAAACGGCTGCCGACACGCGTCAGCCGCACCATGCGACAGCTGTCTTCCGATGCTATCAGCGGCGCGATCATCGATCCGCCGGAAACGAGCTGTTCGACGTAGAAGCGCGGCATGGCCGGAAAGGCGGTAGTGACGAGGATGCGGTCGAAGGTTCCCTCGCCCTGCAGGCCAACGCTGCCATCCGCCTGGCGGACGATGACGTTGCGCAGCGACAAGGCATCCAGGCGCTGCTGCGCGTCGTTGACCAGCGTCTTGTAGCGATCGATGCTCAGGACCCGTTCGACGATGCGGCCCATGACGGCGGCGGTAAAACCGCTGCCCGTTCCCACTTCCAGAACACGATGGCCCGGCTTCAGCTTGAGCCGGTCGAGCAGGCGCACCGCCATGTCGGCGCCCTCCATGAACGAGCCGCAGGGGATCGGCAGTGTCCGGCTGGAATAGGCGCTGCCGGCAAACTCCGGCGGCACGAACTGCGAGCGCGGCGTCTGTTCGACCGCCGTCAACAGATCGATATCCGAAATGCCTTCGGCACGCAGCCGCAGCACCAGGGCGGCAAAACCCTCCCGTTCTGCGACTCGCGCCGTCACCCCGCAGCTCCGGAACCAAGCGCCTCGGCAAGCCGGTCCTGAACGGCATAGTCCGTCAGGTCGAGCTTGAGCGGCGTCACCGAGATCTTGTTGTTCTTCACCGCAGCCACGTCGGTGCCATCGCGGAAATTGCCGACCCGCTCACCGAAACGCAGCCAGTAATAGGGGAAACCCCGGCCGTCGGCGCGCTCTTCCACCGTCAGGGCGAAATCGGTCTTGCCCTGCGATGTCACGGCAATGCCCTGGATCTCCTCCGGCTTGCAGTTGGGGAAGTTCAGGTTGAGGAAGGTGCCATCGGGCAATTCCGTATCCATCACCTGGCGCAGCAGTTTCGGGGCAAAGGTCTCGGCAATCTCCCACGGCACGATACGGCGGCCATCGGCATAGATCGCCGCCTGGCTGAGCGCGATCGAACGGACTCCCTGCAGCGTGCCCTCGATCGCCGCGGCGATGGTGCCGGAATAGGTGACGTCGTCGGCGAGGTTGGAGCCGGAATTCACACCCGAGAGAATGAGGTCCGGCTTGCCGCCGAGCACTTCGCGCAGCGCCATGATGACGCAATCGGTCGGCGTTCCCCGCAGCGCATAATGCTTGTCGGAGATTTTTCGCAGCCGCAGCGGTTCGGAGAGCGTCAGCGAGTGGGCAAGCCCGCTCTGGTCGGTCTCCGGCGCGACGATCCAGACATCGTCGGAAATGGTCCGGGCGATGCGCTCCAGCACCGCCAGGCCCTCGGCATGAATGCCGTCGTCATTCGTCAGCAGAATCCGCATCGTGTCCTCGCCGCCGCGTTCAGGCCCGTTCGATCTTCGTCAGTCCGCCCATATAGGGCAGCAGCACATCCGGCACCGAGACGGAGCCGTCCTCATTCTGATAGTTCTCCAGGACCGCGATCAGCGCCCGGCCGACGGCGATGCCGGAGCCGTGCAGCGTGTGCACAAACTTCGTGGCCTTGTCGTCCTTGCCGCGGTAGCGGGCATTCATGCGCCGCGCCTGGAAGTCGCCGCAGACCGAGCAGGAAGAGATTTCGCGGTAGGTATCCTGCCCCGGCAGCCACACTTCGATATCGTAGGTCTTGCGGGCGCCAAAACCCATGTCGCCGGTGCACAGCGTCATGGTGCGGAAATGCAGGCCGAGCAGTTTCAGCACCTTTTCGGCGCATTCCGTCATGCGCTCATGTTCGGCAATCGAGCTTTCGGCGTCGGTGATCGACACGAGCTCGCATTTCCAGAACTGGTGCTGGCGCAGCATGCCGCGCGTATCGCGACCGGCCGAACCGGCCTCCGAACGGAAGGACGGCGTCAATGCCGTGAAGCGCAGCGGCAGCTTGTCCTGTTCAAGGATTTCGCCGGATACGAGGTTGGTCAGCGTCACCTCGGCGGTCGGGATCAACCAGCGGCCATCCGTGGTCTTGAACAGGTCTTCGGAAAACTTCGGTAGCTGGCCGGTGCCGTACATGGCTTCGTCGCGCACCATCAGCGGCGAACTGACCTCGGTATAACCGTGCTCGCGCGTGTGCAGGTCGAGCATGAACTGGCCGAGCGCCCGTTCGAGACGCGCCAGCGGACCGGTCAGAACCGTGAATCGGGCACCCGAAAGCTTGGCCGCACGGTCGAAATCCATGAGGCCTAGGGCTTCGCCGATTTCGTAATGTTCCTTGGCCGGATGGTTCCAGCCGGGCTTCTGACCGATGACATGCTTGACGACGTTGTCGTGTTCGTCCTGGCCGACCGGTACGTCATCCAGCGGGATGTTGGGAAGGCGCGACAGGACGTCGGTCAACTCGGCGCTGATCAGCCGTTCCTCTTCCTCCGCCGCCGGCAGCGAGGTCTTCATCTCGGCCACTTCGGCCTTGAGCTTTTCGGCCAGTTCGGAATTCTTCTGCGCCATGGCCGCGCCGATTTCCTTGGAGGCCGTATTGCGGCGGGCCTGCATGTCCTGCAGGCGCTGGATCACGGCGCGACGTTTTTCGTCCAGCGCGATCAGGCTTTCCGACTGCGCATCCGCGCCGCGCTTCTTCAGCGCGGCGTCAAAAGCCTCGGCATTGTCGCGGATCCATTTAATATCGTGCATCGTCGTCCCGGGTCGTTGAATTCACGCATACCGGACCGAGGTGTGACCAGACCCTGTGCCGGCGAAACCGCCGTCATCAGAAGCACCGGCGGTGCGACAACGGCATGGGCCGGCGTCAGGCGTCGCCGGCGTTGACAACGTCGGAGGATCGGTCGTCACCGGCGACCTCACGGGCCCGGTTGCGCTCGATGACTCGCGCCGCATAGATGGAAATCTCGTAGAGAAGGATGGCCGGCAGTGCAAGGCCGATCTGGGACATCGGATCGGGTGGCGTCAAAACGGCCGCGACGATGAAGGCGATGACGATCGCGTACTTGCGTTTTCCGGCAAGCCCGTCGGCGGTGACGAAACCGACGCGGGCGAGAAGCGTGGTCACCACCGGCAACTGGAAGACCAGGCCGAAAGAAAACACCAGCGTCATGATCAGGCTCAGATATTCCGATACCTTCGGCATCAGCGAGATCGCCACCTCGCCCTCCGCCGGCGCCTGCTGCATAGCGAGGAAGAACCACATCACCATCGGCGTGAAGAAGAAGTAGACGAGCGCGCCGCCGAGAAGGAAGAGCAGCGGCGAGGCGATCAGGAACGGCAGGAACGCCGCCCGCTCGTTCTTGTAGAGGCCGGGTGCCACGAACTTGTAGATCTGCGCCGCGATCACCGGGAAAGCGATCACCATGGCGCCGAACATCGCCACCTTCACCTGGGTGAAGAAGAATTCCTGCGGCGCGGTGTAGATCAGTTCAGACTTGGCAACATCGAGCCCTGCCCAGATCACCGCCCATTTGTAGGGGATGACCAGATAGTTGAAGAGCTGCTTGGCGAAGGCGAAACAGACGATGAAGGCGATGAAGAAGGCCCCCAACGCCCATATCAGCCGTCGGCGCAACTCGACGAGATGTTCGATCAGCGGCTGCGGCTTGTCGTCGATATCGTTGGTCATGCCGCTCCGTCCTTCTTGTCCGCCGCAACGGCCGGCTCGGACGCCGGCGAAGTTCCCGCGGCGGCAGGCTTGTCGGCAGAAGCGACATCAACCGATGCCGCCGTCGCCGGACCCTTGTCCGCCGCAGCAGCGGCCGATGGGGGCTGCGCCAGCGCCGTATCGATGTCCGGCAATGTCACTGTCCCGGAAGCAGCTTCCGCCGCCGCTGTCGCTGACGCCTTCGTTTCCGAAACAGCCGGCGTTTCAACGGTCGCGGCACGCTGAAGGTCGGCCTTGATCTCGTTGGCTGTCTGGCGCAGAGGATTGATAGCATCGCGGATGCTATTCATCGGGTTGAGCTTCTGCGCATCCCCGATGGTCTTGCGGACATCGTCGAGTTCCGCCTCTTTCAAGGCTTCGTCGAACTGCGAGCGGAATTCGCCCGCCATCGCCCGCAATCGTGTCGTCATCTTGCCGAACGCGCGCAGCATCGGCGGCAAATCTTTGGGACCGACCACAACGATCAGAACGACCGCTATGACCAGAAGCTCGGTCCAGCCAACATCCAACATCACTCAGGCTCCAGAAGTCATTGCGGCTGATCAGCAGCCGCGCCAGACCGGGCGTTACGACTTGCTTTCATCAGCCTTGTGATCGACCGTCTTCGCTTGATCGCGAGCTTCTTCGTCGGTCATGCCCTTCTTGAAGTTCTTGATGCCCTTGGCGACATCGCCCATCAGCTCCGGAATCTTGCCGCGGCCGAACAATAGCAGGACGATCGCCAGAACGATCAGCCAGTGCCACATGCTGAAAGAACCCATAACTCGTTACTCCCTGTTTTCACGTCGTATCGATGTAAGACGTTTACACATTTTTTTCAAACACCAAATGCCCGCAGCCTTAATGCGCCGGCCGGAATGCGTAAACGCGGTGGATATCTCGTCACGGATAAGGTCGCGCGCCGACGTCTTTACGGTAACGCTCTGTCCCGCGCGGTTTCACCCCGTCAGATCCCATCCTAGCAGCGATATCGGCCGGTATTGTGTCCATGGAACAAGCGGCAAGGACGGAAAGCTATTCGTCCCCCGGCCCGCCCGGAGGCAGCAGGCCAAGCTCTTCGAGATCCATCTGCGTGATCGGATCCTCGTCCTCGGCAAAATCGTCCTGCGTCAGGGGCACGGGAATGTTGAAGCCCGGCGGGATGCGACCGGAAAGCAGCCCTGCCCCCTTGAGCTCTTCGAGGCCCGGCAGGTCACGCACGTCCTCGAGGCCAAAATGATCGAGGAAATCGCGGGTCGTGCCGAGGGTGACCGGCCGCCCCGGCGTCCGCCGCCGGCCGCGAAACCGCACCCAGCCAGCCTCCATCAGCACGTCCAGCGTGCCCCGCGAGGTCTGGACGCCGCGAATATCCTCGATTTCCGCCCGCGTCACCGGCTGGTGATAGGCGATGATCGCCAAAACCTCCAGCGCCGCCCGGGAAAGCTTGCGAAACTCGGTGTCGTCGGCCCGGATGAAGAAGGACAGATCCGGGGCGGTGCGAAACGCCCAGTGATCGCCCACCTGGACGAGGTTGACGCCCCGCAAGGCATAAAAAGCCTTCAGCCGGCCGAGGAGCGCCCTGATATCGACGCCCTTGGCGACCCTTTCGGCAATGAAACTTTCGGAAACGGGCTGCGCCGAGGCAAAAATCAGGGCTTCGGCGATGCGCTCGGCCTCGGACGCATGGCGTTGCGCGGCATTGGCCTCTTGCTCTTCCGCCTCGGGCGGCGCAAGGCCGGTGGTGTCCTCACCCAGATCGCTCACGCCTCACTCCCGTTCCGCGCCGCTATCGCGCTTCTGGCCGCGGCGCATGTAGAGCGGCTCGAATGCGCCGTCCTGGCGGATCTCCAGCTCCCCCTCGCGCACCATTTCCAGCGATGCGGCGAAAGCGGAGGCGATCGCCGTGGCGCGGTCGCGGGGCGAAGAAAGATAGCGCAGGAGGTAATGGTCGAGGGCCATCCAGCCGTCCGTCTCGCCGATCATCCGCGACAAGATATCGCGGGCTTCGGCAAGCGACCAAACCTGCCGTTTCTCGATGGTCACCGCCGTGACGGCGTGACGCTGGCGCAAGGCGGCATAGGCAGTCAACAGGTCGTAGAGATTGGCCTCGTAGGCCGATTGCCGCATATCCGGGATATGCTCCGGCGCTCCGCGCGGAAAAACGTCGCGGCCCAGCCGGCTGCGGTTCACCAGCTGCGTGGCGGCGTTGCGCATCGCCTCCAGCCGCTTCAGGCGGAAGGCGAGCGTCGCGGCCATTTCTTCGCCGGATGGACCATCGTCCTTCGCCTGCTGCGGGATCAGCAGCCGCGACTTGAGATAGGCGAGCCAGGCTGCCATGACCAGATAATCGGCGGCAAGCTCGATGCGGATCCGCCGGGCGCTTTCGACGAACTGCAGATATTGCTCGGCCAGCGCCAGCACGGAAATGCGCGACAGGTCGACCCGCTGGTTGCGGGCGAGATGCAGCAGCAGGTCGAGCGGGCCTTCGAAACCGGCGACATCGATCACCAGCCCCTGCTCGCCGGTGGCGCGTTCGCCCGCCCCCTCCTGCCAGAGGCTGTCCATCGGCGCACCGGCTGCCCGTTCCTTGCCTCTCTTCTTACTCACGCCGCAGAACTCCCGAACATCCGGCCGTTCAAACTCCGCCCGTCAAACTATCGCGAAGAGCGCCTCGAATTCGGCCCGGACTGCCGTCTCGTCCAGCCCGTCGGTGTTTCCAAATGCCGCTTCCACTGCCTTGGCCCGCGCAAGCGACGCGCCTGCCAACGGCGGGACGTTGGCGACGACCTGCCTCATTTCATCCATCGCGCCGTTGCAATGCAAGACAATATCGCAGCCGCCGGCGACAATATTGGCGGCCCGTTCGCCGATCGTGCCTTTCAGCGCGTTCATCGAGGTGTCGTCCGACATCAGCAGCCCCTGGAATCCGATATGGCCGCGGATGATCTCGTCGATGACGATCCTGGAGGTGGTCGCCGGATGGTCGGGGTCGATGGCGGTATAGACGACATGGCAGGTCATCGCCATCAACTCGTCCTTCAGCGCCACGAAGGGCGCGAAATCATGCGCTTCCAGTTCCGCCCGGCTCGCGCCGACGACAGGCAGTTCATGATGCGAATCGGCCATGCCACGGCCATGGCCCGGCATGTGTTTCATCACCGGCAGGACGCCGCCGGCCTTCAACCCTTCGGAAGCCGCCTGCCCCATCTCCGTCACCGTCACCGGCTCGAAACCGTAGGCGCGGTTGCCGATGACGTTGCTGCTACCCTCGACGGGCACGTCGAGCACCGGCAGGCAATCGACGTTGATGCCGAAACGCAGGAGATCGAAGGCATGCAGGCGCGACATCAGCCAGCCGGCGCGTAGGCCCGCGTCCCTGTTCTGCCGGTAAAGGTCGCCCAGCGCCTGCCCGGAGGGATAATGCGGCACGACCGGCGGGCGAATGCGCTGGACGCGCCCACCCTCCTGGTCGATCAGAACCGGCGCGTCGCGGCCGACGCTGTCGCGCAGGGCGGCGACAAGATCGGTGATCTGCGCCGCTTCGGAAACGTTGCGCCCGAACAGGATGAAGCCCCAGGGCTGCTCGTCGCGATAGAAGGCGATTTCGTCCGGCGTCAGCGTCAGGCCGCTGCAGCCGAGGATCATGGCTTTCGATTGGCTCATTTTTCTACTCTGCGGAATGGAAATCGGGACGGTCTCTACAAACAGGAACGGCGGGCCAGCCCGCCGTTCGTCTTGTTGCAATACACCGATCGTTACTTCGAGATCAGGCAGGTTCCGCCGGCGGCGCGATATTTGACGCAGAGCGCCGCCGCATCGTCCTTCGAGCCGACCGGAATGCGGACACGATAGAACGTGCCCTTGCCCGCCACCTCGACCTTCTTGATATCGACGCCGCGGCCACCGATCACGCTGCCGAACTTCGACGACAGGCTGGCATAGGATTTTTTCGCTTCCGCTTCGGAAGGCAGCGAGGCGATCTGCATCACATAGGAACCGGGCTGCAGGCTGGCGACCTGCGTCTGCTTGCCGGTATCGGCTGCGGCGGCGGCTTCTTTCGTCGTATCGCGCAGGTTGCCCTGATCGGTCACCGTGCCGACGATGTTGACCGGCTGGTCCACCGGACGGCTTTCCGGGATCGGCGCCTTGTCGTCGACCTTGGTGGTCTTGACGACCCGCACCGGCGGATCGGCCAGGCTATCGGTGGCGGCATCCTCCTGCCCGGCGGTTGCAGCGGCGCCCTGCGTCGTCTCGACCGGCGTCTGCGTGACCGGCTTGATTTTGTCGAGATTGAGATCGGCGCTGCGGGTGGTCCCGGTCGGTTCGGCCAGAACGGAGCGTTCGGCGGTTTCGGTCGCAGCCGCGGTGGTCGTCTCTTCCACGATCGTCTCGCGCGGCACCAGCGTGCCGTCCGACTTGACGATCATCGTCCGCACCTTGCGCGGCGAAACGCCGGCCGTCGCGTCCGTCTCGGCAGTCGTGTCCGTGGCCGTCTCGTTGCCGAGAAGCCGGGCATCCTCGGTTTCACCGACGGGCGTCGGGTTCACGTCGTCGCTATCCTCGGCACCTTCCAGCGGCAATGTTTCCGGGATCAACGTCCGCTGCACCACATCGATCGGCTCCTCCTTGGAGGAAAGCAGCGCGTCCTGCTTCGGATCTGCCGTCACATTGCCGGCGACGCGGTCGTAGACCGCCTTGTCCTGGTTGGGAACGGTCACGCCGCCGCGGTTCTCCGGAACGACCTTGATCGGTTCCTTGTCGGCAACGATGACGCGCGGCCCGGTCGTGGCCGTCGACGTTTCGCCGCCACCCGACAGGTAAAGATAGGCGCCGGCGCCGACCGCCGTGCCGCAGACCAGCAGCAGAGCCAGGCTGAGAACCAGACCGCGGGAAAGGCCGCGGCGCGGACCGCGCTCGACATAACCACCATTCGGCCCCAGCGTCATCTTGGCAACACCGGCATCGTCTTCGGCCGGCTGTGTCATCGTCCGGCGGAAATCTTCTTCCAGAGCCCGCTCGAATTCGTCGAATTCGTCGAAAGACGCCTTGACCGGGTCCGGGTTGGCGTCGTTGGGGGCCGCTGCCCAGGCCGGATTGGCAAAACCGCCGTCATTGACTGGAACGCTCTTTGCCGACACCGCCGGCGCATGGCCGATCGGCTGGAACAGGTTGGCCATCTCGGCATCGATATCGATGTCGTATTCCGGCGGGTGAACGACCTTCTCCTCCGGTTCGACAACCGGCAGCGAGGGCACATCCATGTCCGCGATCGCTTCGGGACTATCGTCCGCATCGGCAATCTGCGAAGGATCGAACGGCAGGACGGTTTCACTCTCCGGCTCGATACGCGGCTCGGCACGGCGGGCCACCGGCTGCCGCATCGGCGTCTCGGACAGATCGGTGATCTTGGTGGTCACCCGGAACGGTATGACCGGCTCGGCCGCGCGGCTGCGGGTTTCCGGCTGCCTGATTTCGGCGACGGGCTTGACCTCTTCGGCAGGCGCCTGCACGGCCGGCGCCAACGGCTCCGGATCGTCAAAACTCAGATCGGCGAGGTCGAAATCGATGTCGTCAAAATCGAAATCGAATTTCTGGTCGGAGAACGGATCGTCGAAAGCCGGCTCGGCCCGCTTTTCCGAAACCGAAACATGGTCCGTTTCCGGCGCGCGCAGGGTGGCGACCGGTTCGGGCCGGCTCTCTTCGGACCGGTCCCGCTTGTCGGCACTCCTGGCCTCGGCCTGACCCTCGCTGCCAAACAACGGCGAAAGGCGCTGGTTGGGAACGGGGTAACGGGCGACATCGGCCAGCAGGTCGTCGGCATCGAACGGCTCGGCGCGCCTTGCCGAAGCCATTTGCGGCACCTCGACGGCTTCCGTGGTCGGTGATGCTGCCCAATTGTCCTGCGGCGCGCGCTCAGCCGTCAGATCGGAATCAAAGGCAAAATCAAATGCCGGGTCTGCGGAAGAGCCGGGTTGGTCGAACGCCGGCTCGATCGCCCCGGTAAAATCCGGTTCGGCAACGATGCGCGCCGGCGCTTCGTCGGCGAGCCTGTCGAACTCGACGGTGGGCATCTCCGCCGCCATCATGTCCAGGGCATCGCCGCCGGCAGCTTCGTCGACATTCGACGGACGCGAATCCAGACGCGGCTCGGCGCGATAATTGCTGCGCTGAACGCTGAAATTGGTCACAGGAAGATGGGGCCGCGATTGTGCCTTCACCTGGAATGCGGGCTCGGGTTCGATCGTCGGGACCGCACTCTCGATCGCCATTTCCAGTTCCTGGGCGAGATCGAAATGCTCGTCGGCGCTGTCGAAAACCGGATCGACCGGCTCGGCCCGCGAAAAAGCCGGCTCGACGGCCGAAGTCACCGGCTCTTCGGTTACAAACACCGGCGAAGCATCGCTGGCGGGCCACGAAAAATCCGTATCCTGCGGATTTTCATCGCGGATATCGGAAACGACGGCCGGCTGCTCAAAGGCCTGGGCATGGTCGCTGACAACAGCGATTTCAGCCTCGACGGCAGCAATCGGCGCGGCAGAAACCGCCACCGGCTCCGGTGCATCGAACGGCTCGGCATCGGCAAACATCGACGCGAATTCGCTGTCGTCGACCAGATCGCCGTCAGGGCTGCTTTCGAAAGAATGAGATTCCGGCGCCTCGAAAACGGGTTCCGTCCGTGCAACAGCCTCGTAAGCGGTCCGAGACACGCTCTCGGCAACCGCCTCGACGGCTTCGGTCACGACCGGCTCCGGCGCAACATCTTCGACCGTCGCCTGCCGTGCGTCCACGGCGACATATGCCTCTTCGACTACGGCTACGGGCTCCCGGCGGGGAGCCTCGTAGCGCTCGAATTCACGGGTCAGTTCATCCTCGAGGTTAAAGAGCGGATGCTGGGGTTGTTCAACCGCCCGCTCCGGCGCCGCTTCCGTCACCGCCGCCACGGGCGACGGGACGGCGGCAACGCGCGAATCGCGCTTCTGGTCGTTTGCAGCAACCGGCTTCGGCTCGAAACCAACGATACGGGCGAGTTCTGCGAGCGGATCATCCTCCGCAAAGAACTCCAGGCTATTGCCCCCGCTACGCGCGAATTGTTTTTCTGCCATACGCTCCACTCACCACCGACAAAAACTGATTGCCAGCGCATTGTGGGGAAATGGTGACGTCTAACGCATTTCTTCCGGTGCAGCAGTCCCGGTTATACCAAGACCGGACTTCAGAACCGAAGCGACGGCACTCACCAACCCAAGTCTGGCAATGCTCAATTCTCTGTTCTTATCGTTAACAAATCGTAATTCCGGAGAATCCTTACCTTTATTCCAGTGCGCATGGAAGGAGCTGGCCAGATCGTAGAGGTAAAAAGCGATGCGGTGCGGCTCCTGGGCGTTGGCCGCGGCCTCGACGACACGCGGATATTCGGCCAGCTTGGCGACAAGCTGCAACTCGTTGGCATCGGTGATCTTGCCGGCGACTGCACCGGCGAAATCGATCGATTGAAGATCGAGATCGGGGAAGGCTTCCTTCGCCTGGCGGAAGATCGACGAGCAGCGGGCATGCGCATACTGCACGTAGAAGACGGGATTGTCCTTGGACTGCTCGGTCACCTTGGCGAAATCGAAGTCGAGCGGCTCGGAGCTCTTGCGATAGAGCATCATGAACCGCACCGCATCGCGCCCGACCTCGTCGACCACCTCACGCAGCGTCACGAAGTCACCCGAACGTTTGGACATCTTCACCGGCTCGCCGTTGCGATAGAGCTTGACGAGCTGGCACAGCAGGACGGTGAGCTTCGACTTGCCTTCGGAAATCGCCCGCGCCACGGCTTCCAGCCGCTTGACGTAACCGCCATGGTCGGCGCCGAGCACATAGATCATCTCGCTGAAACCGCGGTCGTACTTGTCCTTGAAGTAGGCGACGTCGGCGGCGAAATAGGTGTAGCTGCCGTCCGACTTGATCAGCGGCCGGTCGATATCGTCACCGACTTCGGTGGAGCGGAACAGCGTCTGCTCGCGGTCCTCCCAATCCTCCGGCAGCTGTCCCTTCGGCGGCGGCAGCACGCCCTTGTAGACGTGGCCCTTGAAGGTCAGGTCGTTGATCGCGGTGCGGATCGGGGTCGCGCCGTTGGCATGCAGCGTGCGTTCGGAGAAGAAGACATCGTGCTCGACGTTCAGCGCCTTCAGGTCCTCGCGGATCATGGCCATCATTGCCGTTATCGTCCGGTCCTTGACGAGCGGCATCCAGTCGTCCTCGGCCATGCCGCGCAGCTTCGTGCCGAACTCTTCGGCCAATGCCTTGCCGACCGGCACGAGATAATCGCCGGGATACAGGCCGGACGGGATCTCGCCGATGTTCTCGCCCAATGCCTCCCGATACCGCAGGAACACCGAGCGGGCGAGCACGTCGACCTGCGAACCGGCATCGTTGATGTAATATTCCTTGACGACGCCGTAGCCGGCGAAAGCCAGCAGGTTCGCCAGCGCATCGCCGACGACCGCACCGCGGCAGTGCCCGACATGCATCGGCCCGGTCGGATTGGCCGAAACATATTCGACATTGACCTTGTGGCCGTTGCCGACCGTCGAGCGACCGTAATCGAGACCGCTGGCGATCATCGCCGACAGGACACGCTGCCAGTAACCGACGCCGAGGCGGATGTTGATGAAGCCGGGACCGGCCACCGAAACCTCGGAGACGTCGCCGTCCTCCTTCAACTTGTCGGCAATGATTTCGGCGAGCGCCCGCGGGTTGGTGCCGAGCGGCCTCGCCAGCACCATCGCCGCATTGGTGGCGACGTCACCGTGGCTCGCATCGCGCGGCGCTTCGACCGTAATGCGTCCGAAATCGAGATCCGATCGCTTTTCCTTGACGATATCAATCGCTTCAAGGGCGTTTTTAATTCTGTTCTCGAAATCGGTGAAAAGGTTCATAGCGTCATCCACGGGAAAAAAGAACGCAGGTCGCCGAAAACCGGCGCGCCTGTCGTGCCCGCTGCCTAGCGCAAATCGGGTGTATGGTCAAACAACCGGCCGTGAGTCCTCAACGCATAGGTGTCGGTCATGCCGGCGAGATAATCGCCGACATGGCGCGCCCGCGCCGCTTCGCCGAGTTGCGGAATGCAGTCCACCCAATAATGCCCCTGCATCAAGCCGGGGTCGGCCATGTAGGCATGGAACAGGTCGGTGACGATGGCGGCGGCGCTGGCGCGGATGCGCATGATCTCCGGGTGGCGGTAGATGCGCTTGAACAGCATCGCCTTGATCAGCCGGTCGGTTTCCGCCATGCTTTCGGAAAAGGTGGCTATGACCCGGTCGGCCCGGCGGATGTCGGTGGCGCTCTGCGGCCGCAGTTCGCGCAGCCGCTCCTGCGAAACGCTGATCACGTCCTCGACCATGCGGGTGATCTGGCGGCGCATGATCTCGTGGGTAAAACGGCTTGCCTCCAGGTGCGGATAGCGGTCGCGGACTTCGCGCATCAGGCCGGCCAGGAAAGGAATGTCTTCCAGCATCTCGAAGGTCAGGTAGCCGGAGCGCAGCCCGTCGTCGATATCATGGGTGTTGTAGGCGATGTCGTCGGCAATCGCCGCCACCTGGGCTTCGAGGCTGGCGAAGCTGCGCAGCTCCAGATCATGGATCTCGCAATAATCGAGGATCGGCTGCGGCACGGGGCCACGGGTACCCTCGCCGTCCGGCGTCAGCAACGGACCATTGTGCTTGACCAAGCCCTCCAGCGTCTCCCAGGTCAGGTTCAGGCCGTCGAATTCGGCATAACGACGCTCGAGCTTGGTGACGATGCGCAGCGACTGGGCATTATGGTCGAAGCCTCCGAACCGTTCGAGAACCTCGTGGAGCGCATCCTCGCCGGTATGGCCGAAGGGCGTGTGGCCAAAATCGTGGACGAGCGCCACGCCTTCGGCCAGATCCTCGTCCAGCTTCAGGGCACGCGCCAGGGCGCGGGCGATCTGCGCCACCTCGATCGTATGGGTCAGGCGCGTGCGGTAATGGTCGCCCTCATGCGAAACGAAGACTTGCGTCTTGTGCTTCAGCCGGCGGAAGGCGGTCGAATGGATGATGCGATCGCGGTCGCGCTGGAACTCGCCGCGCGTCGCCGAAGCCGGCTCCGCTACGAGGCGGCCGCGGCTCGTCGTCGAGCGGCAGGCATAGGGCGCGCGCCAGCGCTCCCCCGGCTCGGTGCCGGACGCGAAGGAAAAGCCGGAAGGCTGGTTCTGTGGATGCGGCATGGCTGCCCCGTCGCGCGCCCGAGCTTGTAGAGGCGCTGCCGGGCCATTACCTTCCCGAGTAACCAGGGTGCAAGGCGCATCTGCCCAGGGAGCCCCGAATATGTCGACCGATCTTGCGGTCAACCCGCGCGGCATCGCGGTCACCGCAAATGCCGCCAAACGAATTCTCTCGGTGATGGCGCAGGAGCCGCCGGGCTCGATGCTGCGCGTCAGCGTCGCCGGCGGCGGCTGCTCCGGCTTCCAGTACATCTTCGACGTCGATCGGGAGAAAGCGGCGGACGATCTCGTCATCGAGCGCGACGGCGCCACCGTCCTCATCGACGAAACCTC